>Ga0233431_1000881_pt1 | contig 58657 bp, 50 predicted proteins | sample SI_118_April2016_FD_179867 | JGI IMG/M metagenome (GOLD analysis project Ga0233431, IMG submission 179867) | Seawater microbial communities from Saanich Inlet, British Columbia, Canada - SI_118_April2016_200_MG | ecosystem: Environmental > Aquatic > Marine > Inlet | place: Canada: British...
TGGCCCAGGGCGACCTTGCGGGCGCGCTGGAAAACTACCGGGCCGCCATGGATATCGCCGAACGCCTCGCCGACGACGATCCCGGCAACGCCGGATGGCGGCGCGACCTGTCGGTGTCGCACAATAAAATCGGCAACGTGCTGGTGGCCCAGGGCGACCTTGCGGGCGCGCTGGAAAACTACCGGGCCGCCATGGATATCGCCGAACGCCTCGCCGACGACGATCCCGGCAACGCCGGATGGCAGGCCGACCTTGCGGCAAGCCACGGCAAACTTGGCCAGCTGCTGAAGGAAACGGGGAAGCCGGACCAAGCCCTTGAAATGTTAGAAAAGGCCCGCGCCATTATCGCGCCGCTGGCCGAGGGTTCGGAGATGGCGCTTTGGAAGGATTATCTAGCGATCTTTGATAGGGAAATCGCTGCGCTTCGGGACTGATGCGCAGGGTCTCAGTTGTCAAAACCCCCGCTTACGAAAAATCCCCCGCCAGCGCCGCTCGTGCGTCTTCCGGCAGCACCGTCATGTGCGGGTATTTCGCATGGCCGACGGCGAGTACCGCCGCTTGCTCGCACCGGGAGCCTGTTTTTGCCAAATAAGAACATGCCGCCAACCTCCCCAGACGGCTGAAGCAGCGCGAGCAAACGCCCCCTGGCACCAGCATTGATCGACCTGGTGCGTTGATCCATCCATCCAGCTTAGGTGGATTTGCGTGCTTGGTGTTGGTATTGTTGGTGGCTGGTTGCTTGGAAGCCTGCGGTTGTTGAGATGCTATGAAAACAGTCATTAAGGCTCGAACTCATACATAATCAGTCGGAAGATAAAGAATGACAAACCCAACCAGCATCAGCCGAAATGAATTTTATCAGGCGTACGACCGCAAAGGTCAGGGGGCTTACCTAAAGCCCAAGCACGTTAGGCAATTTCGCAAAGATTTTGTCCAAGCTTCTGGTTGCCGGCCGGGAATGTCTGTGTTGGAGCTGGGATGCGGCAATGGCCTGTTCTTGCGCTTTCTTGCCCATCTGGGTGCCGATAACTTCATGGGGGTCGATGGTGATCCGCGGATCATGGACGAGTTGCCAGCGGAAATAGCCTCGTCGGTTCATATTCTCGATTTTGTTGATTTTTTTAGCTCTGATCTGGCTCGCGAACGGTTTGACCGTGTTGTGCTATTTGACGTACTGGAACACTTCACTCCCGATGACGCGGCTATTTTGCTTCGATCAGTAGCGGGTCTGTTACCAGACGATGGGCGAGTCGTCATCCGTGTGCCCAACATGGCCTCGCCGTTGGCATTGGGTGTTCAGTACAACGATGTTACCCACAGGACCGCGTTTTCAGCGGGCTCAATCCGCCAAGTAGCAAGCGTCGCTGGGCTGGAGCCAGTAGCCTTTCAACCTCAAGCCTATTCTTCCTGGTACAGAGAAATACGAGAGCGCGCTCTTACTTCGGTGGTTTCTTGGTTTCTTGCCACGCCGCCAATGATTTGGTCGCCAAATTTGATTGCCGTGTTGAAAAAGAATGCTGGTTGAAAATTTCTGCACACCCACGCATCCGGGGTGGTTCGCGTTTGATTGTCGCGCGAAATAACAACTTTAATGGGGGGCAACGATGGTATCTGAGGTTGAGCGGGATATGCGGTATTTTGCCCTCCGAAAGAAGCACGTCCGTCAATACGATTCTGAGTTCTTGGCGTTTACCAATGCCGATACCGGCATGTTTGTTCTTGAGATTGGATGTGGCACTGGGATTTTTTCACGCTATCTCCAGCAAAAAGGCTTCACCAACGTTGTCTGTCTGGACTTGGATGAAAGGCTCGCTTCCGTACTCTCCGATCTTGATCCTTTCCAAGTGGTCTTTGAGGACGCTGAAGCATATTTGGATTCCATTTCGGGCAAGCAGACGTTCGATCTAATTGTCATGCAAGATGTCCTGGAACATCTGCCACTGGAAAAAACTTTATCCATGTTCAGGGCGTTTTATTCAGCTCTTGCACCTAGTGGACGCGTCTTAATCAGGACTCCGAATTTGTCTTCTCCTTGGGGGGCGCGTCTTTTCTACGGCGGATTCGATCACGTTACGCCTTATTCTCCCGATCGGGTTCGGGAAATTGCCGCCTTGACGAACTTTCAAGTTGTCAGGATGGCCGGACAGAAAACAGGCAAACGCCGTAAGCAGATAGCGGCTAATATCTTACATGGTATCCTGTCGCGTATTCTTCCGGAGCATCCTGAAATTTGGGAAGCCAACCTTGTGGCGTTGCTGGAAAAGCAGAAGTCGTAGCAATCACCCCCTGCGATACTTAATTATCTAATCATTGAATGTTGCAAAATGGTCAGACTCGGACTTCACAGGTCGGGTGCCAACCGCCCGAATCCCACCGCCGGGTGATCCGAAACGCTCTAAGAAAAATCCCCCGCCAGCGCTGTGCGGGTCTCATCGGACAGCACCGTCATGTGCGGATATTTTGCATGCCCGACGGCGAGTGTCGCCCGGGTTCCGGCGGCCTTGAACTTTTCTGCCTGCGCGTCCGTGAAGGGGAAATGGAGGAACTGGATGGAGGAGGCCTTGCCGTCGGCGGTGGTACGATCCACGTCGGCTTCGGGAATGGCTTCGACGGTTTCACCGGCGAACGACAGGGTCACGGTTTCCTCGACGCCGCCCAAGCCGGCCAGGAAAGCGGCCCGGCGTTCGGGATTGTCGATCTCGAACATCAAGGTGGCGACCAGTTCGCGCCCATTGGGGATGAGCGGGTTATAGGCCGCCAGTTCGTCCGGTATCTGCTCTTCGCCGCCCTTTTCGATGAACAGCATTTCGTGGATCTGATGCCACATGGTTTCATAGCATTCGAAATAGAAGGTGGCATCGGGGCCGAGGGCCACGCGGCGCGGCCTCTTGAGGTCGGAAATGGCGCGGCGGCGCTCGGCGCGAACTTTCGCGTAGTCGTCCATGGCCATGACGTCGGCCCGCGTGATTTCGGTCTTTGGCATTGGTTTCAGCTTCCTTTCGCGTAGGCACGGGCCATGATTTCAATGGGATGGTTGGCGGTTTCTACGTTTGATATGTCCTCGCCCAGCTTTTCCATGCCCTGCAAAATGTGCTCGCGCGCCAGCGGGCATTCGGACACCACGTAGGCGGCCCCAGAATCGGCCGACACCGCTTTGGCCGCCTGGCGGGCGACCGGCTTGCCAATTTTCAGCGCGGTATCGAAGTTTTCCTTCTTGATGCCCCACGAGCCGCCGTGGCCCGAGCAACGCTCAAGCACCGTAACCTTGGTATCGGGCAGATGGCCCAGCATCTCGGCTGCCTTGCGGCCCATGTTCTGGGCGCGCGCATGGCACGCCACATGGACGGCGACGTCCCCTTCGGCCGCGGCTAGCCCTTCGGCCAGACCTTCGTTGCGGGCGATGTCGGACACGTATTCGCTGATATCGAAGGTGGCCTGGCTCAAGCGCTTTACCGCCTCGTTATCGGGCACCAGCAGCGGCCACTCGAATTTCATCATGAGCGTGCACGACGGAACCAGGGAGATCACGTCATAACCCTTATCGATCCAGTCGGCGAAGGCCGCCGCGGTTATTTCGGCCTTTTTGGCGACACGGGCCAGATCACCGTGTTCCAGTTGCGGCATGCCGCAGCAGCCCGGGTAGACGACCTCGGCATCGATGCCGTTGGCGGCCAGCACGTCCAGCGCCGCCACGCCGATGTCGGGGTTGTTGTAATTGGCGAAACAGGTGGCGTAGATCACCGCCTTGCGCCCAGCCGCCGGAGCTTGCGCGTTGACGGCGCGCGCCTCGCGCTTGGCCCGCGCCACCAGGGTTTTGCCGTGAAATTTCGGCAAATACGCGTCCCTGTGAATGCCCGCAACCCCTTCCATAACGGGCCGCGTCATCTTGTTGGAACAGCCCGTCGCCCAATTGGCCAGCGGGGCCACCGCGCAGCCCAGACGGCCGTTGCGGTCGGTCTCGCTGATCTGCTTGTCCATGAACCCGACCTTGCCCGCGCGGGCTTCTACGGCCCGGTAGCGCAGCATCAGGTGGGGGAAATCAAGATTGAACTCGTGCGGCGGCACGTACGGGCACTTGGTCAAATAGCACATGTCGCAAAGGGTGCAGGCGTCGGCGACGGCCTTGAATTGCGCGCTTTCCACGCCGTCCAGTTCGCCCGTTTCGCACTCATCGATCATGTCGAACAGACGCGGGAAACTGTCGCACAAATTAAAACAGCGGCGGCATCCGTGGCAGATGTCAAAGACCCGCCGCAGTTCCTTGTCCAGCTCAACTTGATCGTAAAACGCCTCGTCGCGCCACGCGATGGCATGGCGCGTCGGAGCCTCAAGGCTTCCCTCGCGCATGGCCGTTCCCCCGTTCCCGTACTCCCACGCCAAAACGTATCACATCGGTACGGAACATCAATCAGCATGAAAAAGGGGGGCCGACAGCCCCCCGTTCGCATAACGTAAACCCGTTAGCCGGTGGCCGTCAGTCGAGCCCGTCGAGGGCCTTCTGGAAACGCCCGGCGTGGGACTTTTCTGCTTTCGCCAGGGTTTCAAACCACTCGGCGATTTCGTCGAAACCTTCTTCGCGGGCGGTCTTGGCCATGCCCGGATACATATCGGTGTATTCGTGGGTTTCGCCGGCAACGGAAGCTCTCAGATTGTCGGCCGTTTCGCCAATGGGAAGTCCGGTTGCCGGATCGCCCACTTCTTCCAGATATTCGAGATGGCCGTGCGCGTGTCCGGTTTCGCCTTCGGCGGTGGAACGAAACACGGCCGAGACATCGTTATAACCCTCGATGTCGGCCTTCTGCGCGAAATACAGATACCGCCGGTTGGCCTGGGATTCACCGGCAAATGCATCCTTCAAATTCTGTTCGGTGTTCGATCCTTTTAAATCAGACATCTTTTCCCCCTCGCTTCAAATCAATCACAGCGGTAATAACCAGCATGCCGACACCCCGTCGACACAGCAGTATATAGGGACCACAAATCTAATGTCAACCGCTTAGAGCATTTCTAAACTTATCTGTAAGTATCTGGTTTTTTGTGTTTTTTAGGTTGCCGAGACGCGAACAATAACGTCGACCCGCTTTACCTCGTGGCCTTCCGGCACCTGCGGAACCTTGGAAACGACGATGTCGTCACCCGGGATATCAACCAAGCTGCCGGAATTTTCCATGAAGAAGTGATGGTGCTCGCTCGTGTTGGTGTCGAAATACGAGCGCGAAGCATCGACCACGATCTCGCGTAACATTCCGCATGACGTGAACTGGTGCAACGTGTTGTAAACGGTCGCCAGCGATACCCGGACATTGGCGCCCAGGACCTCGGCATGGAGCATTTCCGCCGTAAGGTGGCGATCACCACCCTCGAAAAGAATTTTAGCCAATGCCAGGCGTTGACGGGTCGGGCGAAGACCGGCGTCACGCAGGCGATCAATGATGTGGCTGTACGGGCGAATTTTTGTCATGTTTCCCATATAGGTATTTGGAAGTTTGAAATAAGGATAATGTAAAGATGATATGCAACTTTCCTCATATTATCAATAAGGAAATTATGGGTATTCGTCAAAAAAAAGCCGCCCGTAGGGCGACTCTAAAGCACTGAAATTATTTGGATTTCGATCAATCGCCGGTTTGCAGGCGCTCGACCATCTGGCGAACTGTCGGAATGAATCCGTCCTTGAAAAACGGGTCGGTGGCGAACTGATACGCATTGTGGCCCGAAAACATCAGATTGTTATCGACGTCGTCCGAGTGGGCAATCGACTGCAGCGTCTTTTGGATGCAGTAAGATCGCGGATCGGCGGGTTTTCCCGTTGTTCCGGCGTCGTTCTGCGCCCAATTGCTGAACCGGCATTGACTGAGACAGCCCATACACCCGCCCTGATCGGCGCGAATTTGCTCGCCCTTATCGGGGGATACGAAGATCAGGGTTGAATCCGGCGTGCGCATGGGAATGCTGAACCCCTGGGCGATCCATTCGTCCGTCCGCACCTTGTCAGCGGGGCTCAGGTAAAAGATGCGCCCGCGCGCGCCGACCGAAAGCTCTTCGGTGTGCTCGCCGATGGGTTCACGCGAAAACACGACCTGACGCTCGCTACGCTCGCGCAGCTCGGCAATGAAATTATTGTCGATCGCCGACGAATAGAACCCGGTCGGGCTGAACTTGTTGAGAAAAACGTCACCTTCCTTCAGGCTGGTCAGACGCTTTTTCCAGGCTTCCGATACGGGACTTTCCTTGGTCAGGATCGGTCGCGTGCCCAACTGGAACGCGATCGGCCCCAATTCTTCGTTGTCGATCCAGTCTTCCCAATCGCGCAAATACCAAACGCCGCCCGCCATGATGATCGGGGTTTGGTCCAGACCGAAGCCACGCATGACGGAGCGCAATTCGGCAACGCGGGGAAGCGGGTCCTGGGGTTGGGTTGGGTCTTCGGAGTTGCTTAGCCCGTTGTGGCCGCCGGCCAGCCACGGGTCTTCATAAACGACCCCGCCCAAAAGTTCCGAATACTGACTGAACGCGCGTTTCCACAGGGCGCGGAAAGCGCGGCCCGAGGACACGATGGGGTAATAGTGAACGCCGTACTGGGCGGCGATTTCGGAAACGCCGTAAGGCATTCCCGCGCCGCACGTGATGCCGTGAACGAGCCCGCGCGCGCCTTCCAGAATTCCGTGAAGAATGCGCTGGGTGCCACCGGCTTCCCACAGAACGTTCATGTGAACGGGGCCGTTTCCGCCGGAAACGTCGTGGGCACGCTGGGCCTGTGCGATGCCGCCCTGAATAGCGAAGGCAATTAGCTCTTCGTACCGGGCGCGCCGGTTCTTGCCTTGATAAACTTGCGGTATGGGGTTGCCGTTATGATCGTAGGAATCGGCGTTGGTGCCCGAAAAAGTACCCACCGCATGAGCTGCCGCCCAGGCACCTGCACTTTTGCCGTTGGAAACGGAAACGCCCTTGCCCCCTTCGACCAGGGGCAACACCTCAAACCCGGAAATGTTGACGGAACCTAGTGGTTTCACGCCCTTACCTCCTTAGCGACCATCGATCCGGGTCCGGGGGACACGCAAACTTCGCATCCCCCCGCCCGAATTCATATGGGAATTCTGAGGACGGCGCGCACACTTTGGCGCGCCGTCTTCGATTCCCTTACTTACGCACTCTCGGGCGCCGGCTTTTTGGCAATCTCGGCTCCCGTTTCCTGATCGACCACCTTCATGGAAAGTTTGACCTTACCACGGTCGTCGATGCCGATCAGCTTGACCTTGACCTGATCGCCGACTTTAACGACGTCGCTCACCTTACCAACCCGTTGCGGGGCCAGTTCACTGATGTGGACCAAGCCGTCACGGCTGCCCATGAAGTTCACGAAGGCGCCGAAATCAACGACCTTCACGACCTTGCCGTTATAGATGACGCCGACTTCGGGTTCGGCAACAATGCTTCTGATCCACTCCATGGCGGCTTCACCGGCCGTGGCGTCAACGGCGGCAACCTTGACGGTGCCATCGTCTTCGATGTCGATCTTGGCGCCGGTCACTTCGCAAATCTCGCGAATAATCTTGCCACCGGGGCCGATGATGTCGCGGATCTTGTCCTTGGCGATGTTGATGACCGTGATGCGCGGTGCGTTCTCGCTAACGCCGGAACGCGACGAATCAATGGTCTTGCCCATTTCGCCGAGAATATGGATGCGGCCTTCGCGGGCCTGATCCAAAGCCTGGCTCATGATGTCCTTGGTGATGGACGTGATCTTGATGTCCATCTGCAAGGACGTGATACCCTGATCGGTACCGGCCACCTTGAAGTCCATGTCGCCCAAGTGATCCTCGTCGCCGAGAATATCGGTCAACACGGCAACGCCGTCGTCTTCCTTGATCAGGCCCATGGCGATACCGGCAACCGGCCGCACGAGCGGAACGCCCGCGTCCATCAAAGACAACGATGTGCCGCACACGGTCGCCATTGAGGACGAACCGTTGGACTCGGTCACTTCCGAGACCGCGCGGATGGTGTACGGGAAGTCTTCCTTTTCCGGAAGCAACGGGCGAATGGCCCGCCACGCCAGTTTGCCGTGGCCGATCTCGCGACGGCCGGGGCCGCGCAGGAAGCTGGCTTCACCGACCGAATAGGGCGGGAAGTTGTAGTGCAGCATGAAGTGTTCGCGGTATTCGCCCGCCAACGCATCCATGATCTGCTCGTCCTGGCCGGTGCCCAACGTGGTCACCACAAGGGCCTGGGTTTCGCCCCGGGTGAACAGCCCACTGCCGTGGGTGCGGGGCAGAATGCCGACCTCGGCTGCGATCTGGCGCACGGTACGCGTGTCGCGGCCATCGATGCGCTTGCCGGTGTCCAGAATGCCACGCCGCACGATGCCCTTTTCCAGATCCTTGAAGGCCCCGCCAAACACCTTGGCAACGATGTCCTGATCCAGTGAGTCATCGGCAGCAAGAGCTTCGGCGACGGCTTTACGCGTGGCCGCGATTTTGTCCTGACGCGTGACCTTGTTGACTTCGCCGTAGGCGTCGCGCAGACCCGCTTCGGCCAGCTCACCCACGCGCGCACAGATGGCGTCCTTGCCTTCCGGCGGCTCGGGCAGTTCGATGGGCTCCTTGGCGCACGCTTCGGCCAGATCGATGATCGCGTCGATCACCGGCTGGATGGAATCGTGACCAAACGTAACGGCGCCCAGCATGACTTCCTCGGACAGCTCGTGAGCTTCCGATTCGACCATCAGCACGCCTTCGCTGGTGCCCGCCATGACCAGATCGAGCTTGGTGTCAGCCATCTTATCCATGGTCGGATTGAGAACGTACTCGCCGTCAACCATGCCAACCCGGCAACCGCCGATGGGGCCCAGGAAGGGCAGGCCGGAAATGGTCAGGGCGGCGGATGCGCCGACCAAAGCGACCATATCGGGATCGTTTTCCGTGTCGTGGGAAACGACGGTGCAGATAACTTGCGTTTCGTTCTTGTATTGCTTGGCGAACAACGGCCGGATGGGCCGGTCGATCAGCCGCGAGGTAAGGGTGTCCTTTTCGGTCGGGCGTCCCTCACGCTTGAAAAAGCCGCCGGGAATCTTGCCCGCAGCGAATGTCTTTTCCTGATAGTTGACGGTCAGCGGGAAGAAATCGATGCCTTCCTTCGGCGTTTTGGCGCCGACTGCCGTGCATAACACTTTGGTGTCACCGTATGTGACCATCACCGCGCCGTCTGCCTGACGGGCGATTTTGCCGGTCTCGAAGACGAGGGTGCGTCCGCCCCACTCGATTTCTTTCCGGTATTCTTTGAACATGGTGTTCACGTTGGAATTCCTTCTTTCCATTCCGGCACCAATCAATTTTGTTGGCGGCGCGCAGTCTGTCGGCTGTCAATCAGCGTTCGGGTTCATTTTGATCCAGCGCTGAGCGGATACGACAAAAAGGGCGCGGCAAGCGAATTCTTGCCCCGTGTCCGATTTTCGGTTTTGCGGGAAATCCCGCTCGTTTGCGAATCCGGCGATTGTCGCCGGATGGTTTTTCGCATGGGACCAGCGCCGTTAACGGCGCAGACCCAGTTCTTTCACCAGCTTCTCGTAGCGCGTGGCTTCTTTTCTTTTCACATAGTCAAGAAGTCGGCGGCGCTGCCCGACCATCATCAGAAGACCACGGCGGGAATGGTAATCCTTCTTGTGGATCTTCAGGTGTTCGGTAAGGTTGATGATGCGTTCGCTAAGAATAGCAACCTGCACCTCGGGCGAACCGGTGTCGCCATTGTTGGTGGCGAATTTTCCGATAAGTTCTTGTTTCTTTTCAGCAGTAATCGACATCGAATACTCCGTTCCATTCATAAGTTCAAAACACGAAGAGGGCGAATTTCCGCCCCCATTATTTGTGCCAAAGCCACCGGCTTGCCATCCGCCATGGCGCATACAATCGCACCCTGGGAAACGACAACGGACGGCGATCGGGAAACGACGGGAAGCGCCGCAACCGATTGTCCGTGCCGAAGACTAAGGCCTTCCGCCTCGGTCAGGGCCAGCGCCGGGATGTCGTCCAGCGCGGTCTCGACCGGGAGCAGTAGCTCGGAAAGCGGCGCACTATGACCCAGCGCCGCCAGTTTATCCAGTGAAATCGCCGCGTCCTCGCGAAACGGGCCGACGGCGGTGCGCCTGAGCGCCGAAATATGGCCCACCGTTCCCAAGGCAAGGGCGATATCGCGGGCCAGGCTGCGAATATACGCGCCCTTGCCCGAAACCACCTCGAACTCGGCATGATCCGCATCGGGCGTGCCAAGCAAACGAAATTCATCAATGCGTATGCGCCGGGGTTTCAGTTCGACCGGCTTATCGGCACGGGCCAGCGCATAGGCTCGGCGCCCCTCGACCTTGACGGCCGAATAGATGGGCGGAACCTGATCCAACTCGCCCGTGAAGGACGGCAACGCGGCTTGGATCTGTTCGCGGGTCGGGCGCACGTCGCTGGTTTCTATGACCTCGCCTTGCGCATCGTCGGTGGTGCGCTGCTCGCCCCAGCGCACCGTGAACCGGTAGACCTTGGTTCCATCCATGGCATAGGCGACGGTTTTGGTCGCTTCGCCAAGCGCCAGCGGCAAAACACCGGTGGCCATGGGGTCCAGGGTTCCGCCGTGGCCAACCTTGGCCGCGTCGGTCAGTCGGCGCACCTTGGCAACAACGCCGGCCGACGTCAGGCCCGACGGCTTGTCGATGATCAGCCAGCCGTGAATGGGAATTCCGCGCCGTTTAGCCATTTTCGTTTTCTTCGGGCGCTTCTTCTTCGGCGTCATCATCACGCGCCAAATCCCGCGCCACGACCGGATCATTCAAAAGATTGTCGATCAGGCTCGCCTGTCCGAAGGTGGCGTCGGCCTGAAATGAAAGGCGGGGTACGTATCGCAGCTTCACGCTGCGCGCGATCTCGCCGCGCAAAAACGGCCCGGCGCGTTTCAACGCTTCGACCACGCCATCCACATCGTCACCACCCAGGGGCATGACGAAAACGGTGGCATTGCGCAGATCGGGACTGATGCGCACTTCGCTGACCGTCACCGAAACGCCCGCAAGGTCTGGGTCGCGAAGGTGTCCGCGCTCGAACACAACGGCCAGCGCGTGACGAAGTTCCTCGCCGACGCGAAGCTGGCGTTGGCCCGCCGGTTTTTGTCCTTGTCTACTCATCGTGATCTCAGAGTTCGCGCGCCACTTCCTCGATTTCGAAACACTCGATGAAGTCACCGGGCTGGAGATCATGGTAATTGGTGAAGGCCATGCCGCATTCCAGGCCATTTTTCACTTCCCTGGCGTCGTCCTTGAAGCGCTTGAGCTGCGACAGCGACCCTTCGTGGATGACCACGTTGTCCCTGAGCAGGCGCACATGCGCGCCGCGGCGAACCAGACCCTCGGTGACCTTGCAGCCGCCGATCTTGCCGACCTTCGTAATGTTGAAGACCTCGAGAATTTCGGCGTAACCCAGAAGGTTCTCGCGCAGAGACGGAGCCAACATGCCGGAAAGCGCCTGCTTCACTTCGTCGATCACGTTGTAAATGATCGAATAATAGCGAATCTCCAGCTTTTCCTGCCGGGCCAGTTCACGCGACTGCGCGTTGGCGCGAACATTGAAGCCGATGATCAGGCCGTCTGAAGCCTTGGCCAAGGTGACGTCCGACTGGTTAATCTCGCCGACCCCTGAATGCAGGATGTCGACCCCGACCTCGTCGGTCGCCATTTTCTCCAGCGCGGCGACGATGGCCTCGACCGAGCCATGAACGTCGGCCTTAAGAACCAGGGGCAGGCGTTTTGCCTCGCCCTTTTCGATGTTCTGGAACATTTCCTCGAGGGAAACACGGCCATTGACGCCCGCCTTGGCGGCGCGTTCCTGACGCTGTCGGTATTCGGTAATTTCACGGGCGCGGCCTTCGTTTTCAACAACGACCAGATCGTCGCCCGCCGCGGGTGCTCCGCCAAGGCCCAACACCTCAACCGGAACCGCAGGACCGGCCTCGGCCACGGCGCCGCCGTGATCGTCGACCATGGCGCGGACCCGGCCCCATTCGGAACCGGCCACAAAAATATCGCCGACCCGCAAGGTGCCGCGCTGAACCAGAACCGTGGCCACCGACCCGCGGCCGGTTTCGACCTTGGATTCGACGATCACGCCTTCGCCCGGACGGTCCGGGTTGGACTGCAAGTCCAGAACTTCGGCCTGCAGAAGAATGGCTTCCTGCAACTGTTCCAAATTGGTCCGGTTCTTGGCCGAAATTTCGACGGTCAGAATATCGCCGCCCAGTTCCTCGACCACCAGATCGTGCTGCAGCAATTCGGTGCGAACCCGTTTGGGATCGGCACCGGGCAAGTCGATCTTGTTTATGGCGACGATAATCGGCACGCTGGCGGCCTTGGCATGGCTGATCGCTTCGATGGTCTGCGGCATGATGCCGTCGTCGGCGGCAACCACGAGGACCACGATATCGGTGACCTGGGCTCCGCGTGCGCGCATATCGGTAAACGCCGCGTGACCGGGAGTGTCGATGAACGAAATCTTGTCGCCCGACGCGATGGTCACCTGATAGGCGCCGATATGCTGGGTGATGCCACCGGCCTCGCCCGCTACCACATCGGTGGCCCGAATGGCGTCCAGCACCGACGTCTTGCCGTGGTCGACGTGCCCCATAACGGTAACAACCGGCGCGCGCGGCTTGAGATTGCCGCTATCATCCACTTCATCGTGCAATCCGATTTCAACGTCGGACTCGCTGATCCGCTTGATCTTGTGGCCATACTCCGTGGCCACCAGTTCGGCGGTATCGGCGTCGATTTCCTGTGTCGGCGTGGCCATGACGCCCATCTTCATCAACGACTTGATGACGTCGACGCCGCGAATGGCCATGCGGTTGGCGAGCTCCGCCACCGTAATGGTTTCCGGAATAACCACGTCACGCACGATGCGCTGGGCATCGCCCATTTGCGCGCGCCGCTTTTGACGTTCCTTCTCGCGCGCCCGCCGCATGGACGCCAGACTGCGCGAACGTTCCTGATCGCCGCCCAAGGCTTCCGCAATGGTCAGCTTGCCCGAACGGCGGCGGCGCTGCTGGTTGCCACGCCGACCCGGCCCGGCGGCCTTTTTGGCATCAACCTTTTTAGTATCACCCTTTTTGGCATCGACCTTTTTGGCCTCGGCCTTGGCCGCCCGTTTGGGCTTGGCCGGAGAATCGTCGTCCTTTTTCTTGATGCCCTGGGCTTCCACGTCGGCGACGGTGACCGCGTCGGGTTCCGCGGGTGCTTCTTCGACCGGTTCCGGTGCTTCCGCCTTTGCCGTTTCGGCTTTGGCTTCCTCTTCCGCCCGGCGCGCGGCCTCTTCGGCCTCGCGTGCAGCCTGTTCTTCGGCTTCCTGTTTTGCCCGAACGGCGGCTTCGGCTTCCTCGCGGGCGCGGATCTCGGCTTCCTCGGCCTCGCGGACCTTGGCTTCTTCGGCAGCGACGGTAGCTTCCTGCAAGGCTTTCGCGCGGGCCGCCTTTTCCTGCTCCGTCAGATTGACCCCCCGTGCGGGCGCGGCCGGAGCCTCGTCCGTGGTCTGATCGACGGCGGGCGCCTCGGCGACCAACTCCGGTGTCGACGGAGCCTCGGCTTCCGGCGGGGCGCCTTCCACCTGCTTCATGCGGCCATCGGCCCCCTGAAGGTAGGTGCGCTTTTTGCGGACCTCGACGGTTACCGCCTTCGTGCGACCGCGCGAAAAACTCTGCCGAACCTGACCGGTTTCGACCGTCTTGTTGAGAACGAGCTTTCCGGGCCGTGACAACCCAAGCCGTTTCTTGCCTTCGTTTTCCGTCGTTTCCGTCATTTTAATCCGTTTGCGTTCTCGTCCGACTTATTGAACATCCGTGGGGCGATCCGTTCGGAAACCTCCGAGCCGCGTCGCTTCACGCAGCAGTTTGTCGGCGATTGGTCCCGCCTCGACGACAATATGAACCGCATACTCACGCCCAACCGCCGCGCCAATTTCCGCGCCGGTAAGCACATCAATCACCGGCACCCGTGGTGCCGATGCCGTCATCTTGGCGCGCCCCTTGACCGATCCGTCGGCGGCTTCGATAAAAAGCCCCACCCGACCGGCCTGAATTTGCGCCTTCGCCTTTTCAAACCCGACCGCCGTTGCGCCTGCGCGCCGGGCAATGCCGAGTAAATCAAGGCACCTTCGCGTCAACTGACGCTCAATCTCTCCTGCCAGTCCGGGCGGTGCGATCGCTTTTGCCCGCGCCGCCTTGGCAAACAGGTTCTTCTCGCAGGCTGTCTTAACCGCATCGCGCCGCGCGCTCAACCAAAAACCCCGGCCGGGCAATCCGGCGGCAACGTCGGGAACAACCACCCCCTCGGGGTCCAGGACCAAACGCACCATCGCGTTCGTGTCGCAAACATCGCCACTGGCGATGCACCGGCGAAGGCGGGCGGAGCCATCCGCCCCGTCATTTTCGCGTACCCGTTTTGCCATTCGTCGAGCCATGCCCGAAAACCGATTTCCGCCGATCTACCCGGCGCTTTCCTCTTCCGTCTCCGATTCTTCCGGCTTTTCCTCAGGCTTTTCCTCAGGCACTTCCTCGCCCTCGAACCAATGGGCGCGTGCAGCCATGATGATGGCATCGGCGCCTTCGGGGCTCAGCGTGCCTTCGGGCAAAATCTCAATCAGCTCGTCACTGGCCAAATCGCCAAGATCATCGAGGGTTTTGATTTCAGCTTCGCCCAAGGCCACCAGCATGGTCGGCGACAGACCCTCAAGCGCGGCCAGATCGTCGCTTACCGCCAATTCCTGATGGCGTACCTTCAGTTCCTCGTCCTTGCGCGCCAGATAGACGCGGCCACGCTCGCGCAGCTCTTCGGCGATTTCGTCGTCGAAGCCCTCGATCGATGTCAGATCGTCGATGGGCACGAACGCCACTTCCTCGATGGAGGAGAACCCTTCCGTGACCAACAGATGGGCAATCACGTCGTCAACGTCCAGCGCTTCCGCGAACAACTCCGACAGGCCGTGGAATTCCTTCTGGCGACGCTCGGATTCCTCGGCTTCCGTGAGGATATCGATGTCCCATCCGGTCAACTGCGATGCCAGCCTGACGTTCTGTCCGCGCCGCCCGATGGCGAGGCTCAACTGATCGTCCGGAACGACAACTTCAATTCGGTTGGTTTCTTCATCGAGCACGACCTTGGCCACCTCGGCCGGGGCCAGGGCGTTGACGATGAACGTCGCCGGATCGTACGACCACTGGATAATGTCGATTTTTTCGCCCTGAAGTTCGCCGACCACGGCCTGCACGCGCGAACCGCGCATACCAACGCAGGCGCCCACCGGATCGATGCCCGAGTCGTTGGACAAGACGGCGATTTTCGCACGCGATCCCGGATCACGGGCCACAGATTTCAGCTCAATGATCCCGTCGTAAATCTCGGGAACTTCCTGGGCAAACAACTTGGCCATGAAATCGGTGTGGGTGCGCGACATGAAAATCTGCGGCCCACGCTGTTCTTCACGGACATCCATAATATAGGCACGGACCCGATCGCCGTTATTGAAGTGCTCGCGCGGGATCGTCTCGTCGCGGCGCAACAGGGCTTCGGCGCGGCCCAGATCGATGATGACGTTGCCGAATTCGACCCGCTTGACGAGGCCGTTGACGATCTCGCCGATGCGGTCCTTGTATTCCTCGAACTGCCGTTTGCGTTCGGCTTCGCGCACCCGCTGGACGATGACCTGCTTGGCGGTCTGCGCAGCGATACGCCCAAAATCGATGGGCGGCAGCGGATCAACCAGGAATTCGCCCAACTCGGCGTCCGCCTTTTTCTTACGCGCGGCGTCGAGCGAAATTTGCGTGGTTTCGTTCTCGATTTCCTCGGCGACCTCTACGTAGCGGGCCAACGAGATGGCCCCGCTGTTGCGGTCGATGGCGGCGCGGATATCGTGCTCGTGGCCGTATTTGGAACGGCCGGCTTTCTGGATCGCCTGCTCCATGGCCTCCAGCACCTCGTCGCGCTCAATTCCTTTGTCGCGCGCCACGGTTTCGGCCACCTGCAAAAGCTCTGGGCGGGCATGAACCGCTTCGGTGTCAATGCTTGTGTCGTCGCTCATTGTTCCTGTCGTCCCTCTGATGAACCGAGCAATTCGTCGGTCATTAACAATTTTGCTCTGGCGATATCGGCGAACGGCAATGAAACCTCGGTTTCGTCCACCGTGATGCGCACCTGATCGTCCGCCACTCCTATTAGGCGGCCACGAAAACGCCGCCTGCCGCCGATGGAAACGGCGGTCTCAACCCGTATCTCAAACCCTGCGAAGCGTTCAAAATCGGCCAGTTTGACCAAGGGCCGATCAAGGCCCGGCGAACTGACCTCCAGGGTGTAGGCCTCCAAAATCGGGTCCTCGACGTCAAGCACGGCCGAGACGGCGCGGCTTATATCGGCGCAATCGTCGACGACCATGGTCGCGCCGTCGTGACGCTCGGCCATGATCTGCAGGCGCGGCTGGTCTTTTCCCGAATACTGAACGCGCACCACCGAGAAGCCCATGTCCTCTATGGTCGGCGTGATCAAATCCTCGATGCGGTCGGTCAAAGCCATTCTATTCTCACCCGTCCCGTTGGGAAAAAGAAACGAAGTCCTTTACAGAAACACGAAAGGCGGGCCACCGGCCCGCCTCATCAAACCCCGATCTTTATTGGTCCAACGAGACATTGAACATTTAAACGCGAGCACAATATAGTCGCTCGCGCCGCAAAAACAAGAGCTTTATGGGCCTCCGGCGATCCCCCGTCAGTTGCGCGGCAACCGCCTGAACTCAAGGTATACGGGGCTGCGCCCAGCGGCCTTCGCCTTGGCTTCGTAGCGGGTTTCGACCCAGTCCGTTGGCGCGATGCGCCAATCGCCCGGCACCCGGGCCGTCCATTCGAACGCGGGGTGGGCGATCAATTGCTCCAGCGTCCAGACGGCGTAACCCATATCGTCGCTGGCAAAACGCAAAAGCGCATGGTCTTTCATCAGGCGGGCCAGAACGTTAAGGTTTTCGCGCCCTAGAAAGCGGCGCTTGGCGTGCCGCCGTTTCGGCCAGGGATCACCAAAAAGAACAAACGCGCGGCCAATGGCCGCCTCCGGCAGAACCTCTAACAACTCGCGCGCATCGTCATCCAGAATACGGATATTGCGTATTACCTTCGTCTCGATTTGGGCCAGCAGCGCCGCGACACCGTTGATGTAGGGTTCGCACCCGATCATGCCGATGCCGGGATGGGCCTCGGCCTGGGCGACCAGGTGTTCGCCCGAACCGAATCCGACTTCGATCCACACGTCCTCGGGCGGACCATCAAACTGCGCCGCCGGGTCCAGGGTCTTACCGCCGTCGGGAATTGTTACGCACAATTCCGGCAGCAGGTTTTCCATCAATGACTGCTGGTGGGCGCGCAGGGAATGACCCTGGCGCCGACCATACAGGCGTTTTCTATGTTCCGGTGATGACGCGGATGCGCTCACTTCGTTCCGAAGGCCGCTTTCAGTTGATCGACCAGATCCGTGCGCTCCCACGAGAACCCGCCGTCGGCTTCGGGGTCGCGCCCGAAATGACCATAGGCGGCCGTGCGCGCATAAATCGGCCGGCTGAGTTTCAGGCCTTCGCGAATTCCGCGCGGCGACAGATCGACGATATCCTGCAGCACGACGCACAGCTTGTCGTCGTCGAACTTGCCGGTGCCGTGGGTGTCGACGAAAACCGACAACGGTTTTGAAACGCCGATGGCGTAGGCAAGCTGGATGGTGCACTGTTCGGCCAGCCCCGCGGCGACCGCGTTTTTGGCCAGATAGCGCGCGGCGTAAGCGGCCGAGCGGTCAACCTTGGACGGATCTTTACCCGAGAAGGCCCCGCCGCCGTGCGGTGCGGCGCCGCCATAGGTGTCGACGATGATCTTGCGCCCGGTAATCCCGGCATCGCCGTCGGGTCCGCCAATGGCGAAACGCCCCGTGGGATTCACGTAGAATTCGTCTTCCGGGCACATCCAGCCTTCGGGCAATGCTTCGAGCACGTAGGGCCGGACCATTTCGCGAACGTCGTCCTGGCTCATGTGTTCGGCATGCTGGTGCGAAACCACGACCGAGGTCGTCTTGACCGGCCTGCCGTTTTCATACAGCAGGGTCACCTGGCTTTTGGAGTCCGGGAGCAGGCCCGGGGTTTTTCCGGCGTGCCGGGCATCGGCCAGGTTTTTCAAAATGGCGTGCGAATAGTGGATCGGCGCAGGCATAAGCGCGTCCGTTTCGTCGCAGGCATATCCGAACATCATGCCTTGGTCGCCCGCGCCCTCGTCCTTGTTATCGCCCGCGTCAACACCTTGCGCGATGTCGGAGGACTGGGAATGGACGTGAACGGCAACCTCGGCGTTTTTCCAGTGAAAACCGTCCTGCTCGTAACCGATCTTGCGAACGGTTTCGCGCGCAATCTCTTCCATCTTTGCCTTGTCGATGGATTGCGGTCCGCGGACCTCGCCAGCCAGAACGATCCGGTTGGTCGTGCACAGGGTCTCGACCCCGACCCGCGAGTGGGCGTCGGCCGCGAGAAACGCATCAACGACGGAATCCGAAATCAGATCGCAGACCTTGTCCGGATGCCCTTCGGAAACCGACTCACTCGTGAAAAGAAAGAATTTGGAATTGGAATTCGACACCGCCGATCCCTCCTTTGTCCAGTTGTTAATCCGCAAGGACCGAGGGCTTCGGCGCTACGCCCCGACCGAAGGGAACAACGCGTTGACGGAGGCCCACTTAGCGCCTTTTTTTCGTGGTGGCAAGCGATCCAAATCCGTCCACGGCTGCGCAAAATCACGCAAACGGGCGACCTTGTCGCAATCTTTCCCTAATGCGTCAAGAGGTTTTCCCCGTTCCAGTGTATTTGCCCGCCCCTATCGAAATTCGGAGGAAGGGAGTTCGCTTATCCGGAGACGCCCGAAAGCGTTTTCGTCAATTCGAAAAGGCGTTTACGAACCTTCGGATCAACGATTTTGTAGTAGGCGCGAACAAGCTCTAGAGTCTCGCGCCGAGCCAGCGGATCGGGCTCATACGCATTCTGCTTCACATCCTGAAGCGCGCGCTTGCGCATGCCTTCCGGCGTTTTGATTTCTTCGGCCATGTCGTCGTAAAAAAACGACACCGGCACATCGAGCACCCGGCTCAGTTCGAACATGCGGCTGGCGCCGATGCGGTTGGCGCCGCGTTCGTACTTCTGGATTTGCTGGAAGGTAAGGTTGACGGCCTCGCCCAATTTTTCCTGGCTCATCCCCAAAAGAGTCCGGCGCAGCCGGACACGGCTTCCCACATGAATGTCAATCGGGTTCGGAACTCCCGGGGGAAGTCTTTTGGCTTTGAAGTTACGACGAGTCGGACGACTTGCGCTTTTCGCGCCAATAGTTTTCGTTTTCATGGCTAACTTTTACATTCCCAAACGTTTCTCTTGGTGCCCTTATGACCGGGACTGCCGAAAGATAGGGAAATCCTTGTAGCCGGTCAAGGGAGTTGCGGGTCGGGATTTGAACGCCGCAGTTGCTACTTCAGCCGCCAAACCCGCCCAATTTGTGAAGCCGCCAGAACAAGGATGGCAAGGACCAGCCAAACCGCGTTTCCGTAACGTGAAAAGAGGGTGGGCTGGAGCGCAACCGGTAGCGCCGCATCTAGCACACCGGAGTGGTTCAGGCCCATGTGGGCGACCGTGCGCCCGAAGCCATCGATAACCGCCGATATGCCGGTATTGGCCACCCGAACCAGCGGTAAACCTTCCTCGACGCTGCGCATTCGCGCCGCTGCCAGATGCTGGTGCGGACCGCTCGATATGCCGTACCAGGCATCGTTGGTCAGGTTCAGCATCCAGGCCGGACGCGCATCCCGGCGAACCACCTCGCCAGGAAAGATCACTTCGTAACAAATCAGCGGGCTGAAGGGCGGAAGTCCGGGAACGCTCAGGGTCGCCGGGCCATCGCCGGGGGAAAAATCCTGCCGCCCCGCGGTCAGTTTCGGAATGGTCAGCCACGGACGAAGGGGAATGTACTCGCCAAACGGCACCAAATGAAATTTGTCGTAGCCGCCGGCGATTTGCCCCGATCCGTCCAGCGCCTGCAGGCTGTTCCACACGCGATAGGGTTTCTCGCCTGGCGCCGTGCGCCGGGGGGCGCCAACGATGACCAAACCGCCCGGCGGTGCCGCCTTGGCCAGAAAGTTCCGCCGCTCGTCATCGAGTCCGAGGAAAAACGTGGCCGCCGTTTCGGCCCAGATCACATGCGTCGGCGTTCCGCGGTCACCCGGTTTGCGCAGGCTCATGCGCACTTGTTCGGCCAGATTGCGGTCACGCAGGTCGCGGTTCCATTTGAGTTTCTGCGGAATGTTCGGCTGGACCAGACGCAAGGTTACGTCCGGTACCTTCTCATTCGTTGCATCGGCCAGCCGCACCGCGCCGCCGGCCCAAGTCGCGATCAGGAGTATCGACGCGCAGCACAGGGCCGTTGCCGCGCGCCGTGTCGTTACCTCGGGTTCACCCAAAACCGCGGGCATCGCCGCGATCGCAATCGTTATCAGGCCCAGACCGTAGGTGCCGAACAGGGCCGCCGACTGGATCATGGCATCACTGAAGACCCACGCGGTTCCCATCAAATTCCAGGGAAAGCCCGTAAAAACCCAGCTTCGCAGCCATTCGGCCACCGTCCAGGCCACAGCCAGCGCCAGCACACCACCGATGCCACGTGGACCGGCCCGGCGAACCGCGATCGCCACCAGCGCCGGAAAGACGGCGAGTATTCCGCCAATTCCGAGAACGGCGAAGGGTATCAGCCAGGCGAACTTTTCGGGCTGCACAAGCAGGGCGTTGGCAATCCAGTACAGACCGGTGGCGAAATGGCCCATGCCAAACCACCAGCCCACGCCAAACGCCGCACGCCAATTTCGCGTCCCACCCAGCATCCACAGCAAACCCGCGAACGCCGGTATCAAAAGAAAGACGAGATGAACCGGCGGCATGGCCAGCGTCGCCAATGCCCCCAGCGCGGCGGCCAATCCCCGGCCCCGCCATCCCGGCAGGCCGGCAATGATTTGACACAGATTCACGAAACCGCCGCGATGGATCACCGGGCCGCCTTTTTGGTTTGTTTGTTTTGACGCACGCGCAGCCGTTTAATGCGCCGGGGATCGGCCTCAAGAACCTCGAACTCAATGACCGACGAATGGGCGGACGACGGGTGCGCGATCAACTCCCCGCGAATGGGAACTCGTCCGGCCAGCGCAAACACCAGCCCACCGATGGTGTCGATCTCTTCGCGCTCTTCGTCCGTCACGAACGATCCCGTCAATTCCTCCAGGTCGCCGATCAGCACGCGGGCCTCGGCAATGATCGTCCCGTCCTCGTGAACGGATAAATCCGGCTCGTCGCGCCGGTCGTGTTCGTCTTCAATCTCGCCGACGATTTCCTCGACCAGATCCTCAATGGTCAGCAATCCGTCGATGCCGCCGAATTCGTCCACGACCAGGGCCATGTGACAGCGCTTGACCCGCATTTCCAGCAACAAATCGGGAACCCGCATGAACGGCGAGACGAACAACACCGGACGGATAATTTCGTCGAGTGAAAATTCCGTATCGCGGCCGTGCCATGCCAGCACGTCCTTGATGTGAACCATGCCCCGCGCGTCATCCAGGGTTTCGTGATAAACGGGGATGCGTGAATGCCCCTGCTCGGTCATCAACCCAATGATTTCCGGCAGGTCGACGCTCTTGTCGACGGCCACCACGTCGGCCCGCGGCACCATGACATCGTGAACATCCCGGTCCCGCAGATCCAGGATGTTCGCCATCAGGCGGCGTTCGTCATCGTTGATCGGAACCTCGGCCTCTTCGCGCTCCTCGATCAGCTCTTCAAGGGTATCGCGGGCCGAGGCGTCGTTGCCGTTGGTGCGAAACAACCCAGCCAGCCTGCTGCGGAAATTCGCCAACGCAGAAGGGGTCTGGATAGTCTCGCTACTACTCGGTTCGTCGTTCATCGGGTTACTTTACTCATCCTCGCCATAGGGATCGGAAATGCCCAGTCCACGCAGGATCTGAACTTCCAGCTTTTCCATGTGCGCCGCCTGTTCGCAGGTCCCGTGGTCGTATCCAAGCAGGTGAAGCATAGCATGGACGACCAGATGACTGAAATGGTCGGCCACGGACTTGTCCTGATCGACCGCTTCGCGGGCCACGGTTTCAAAGGCGATGACCATATCGCCCAGCAGCACCGGAGCGCCGCGATCGGGGTTTTGAATAACCGTTTCAACGTCCAGCGCCGCGAATGAAAGAACGTTGGTCGCCTCGTCGCGCCCACGATAGTCGCGGTTCAGCCGCTGGACGAATTCGTCGTCGGCAAGAACGAGGGAGGCCTCGGCCGTATCCCCGAGCGCGGCCTTATCCGCCGCTGAATCAAATGCGGCCTGCGCTGCAAGACGGGCGATGTCTTCGGCCTGCGGAAGGTCCTCGCGCCACGGTCCGGCGGCGACCGACAGGTCGATATCCAGGCTCATGGCTCAGGATCCTTCGTCGTGGTTGTCCTTTTCATAGCGCGCCGCCGCGTGCCGCCGCGCCTCCACCTCTTCATAGGCATCCACCATACGGGTCACCAACGAATGTCGCACAACGTCCGCCTTGCCGAAGCGAATGAAGGATATGCCTTCGATTCCCTCCAGCGTTTCCACGGCGTCGCGAAGTCCCGACCGAATTCCGCGCGGCAGATCGACCTGGGTCAGATCGCCGGTTACCACCATGCGCGAATTCTCGCCCAGCCGCGTCAGGATCATCTTCATTTGCACCGCCGTCGTGTTCTGGGCCTCGTCCAGAATAACAAACGCGTTGCTCAGCGTCCGGCCGCGCATGAAAGCCAGGGGCGCGACCTCGATTTCGCCTTTTTCCAGGCGTTTGGCGACAACGTTTCCCGGAAGCATGTCGTGAAGCGCGTCGTAGAGCGGCCGAAGGTAGGGATCGACCTTTTCACGCAGATCGCCGGGCAGGAAACCCAGTTGCTCGCCCGCTTCAAGGGCCGGGCGCGACAGGATAATACGGTCGACCTCGCCATGCATCATGCATTCGACGGCCTTGGCCACAGCCAGATAGGTTTTGCCCGTTCCCGCCGGTCCCAGTGCGAAGACCAGCTCGAAATCGTCGATGGCCGATAAATACGCGGCCTGGGTCGTCGAGCGCGGCGAAATATGGCGCTTGCGGGTGCGCACGACCACCTCGTCACCGTCGGAAACCTTGCCGCCGTTGCCCTCCGACATGCGCACGGCGGCGTCCACTTCATCACGGCCAACGTTCAGGCCGCGTTTCAGGCGCGCATACAGACCGTTCAGACCGGCGCAGGCGATTTCAACCGCATCAGGCGCGCCGACCACGGTCAATTCATTGCCGCGCGTATGAATGGCGACCTCAAGCCGCTGTTCGATGCGGGCCAGATGGCTGTTGTGGGAGCCGAAAAGCTGAATGACGAGCCCGTTATCGTCGAATTCAAGGGAACGGGTCGTGGCCCCGTTCGCGTCGGCGGGATCGAATGTGGTCTGTGCGCTCACGCCCCGGCCCTCATATGTGTTTGTGTTGCGTCGTCTTCGCTATCCGCCAGAACCCCCGCGAGAGAGTTGGCGTATCCGTCGGTTATGCGAAGATCAACAATGGTTCCCAATGAAACGTCGGGCGCGCTGGTATGCACCGGCTGCATATAGGGACTGCGGCCAACCAATTGCCCGGCATGCTTGCCCGTCCGGTCCAGCAGGACCGGCATGATCTTACCCCGGCAGGCCTCGTTGAAGGCCGCCTGCTGTTCATTCAGAAGCTCTTGCAGCGCCGCAAGGCGTGCCGTTTTCACATCGTCGTCAACCTGAACTTCCGCCAATGCGGCGGGGGTTCCGGGACGCGGACTGTACTTGAAGGAATAGGCCTGAATGAAACCGACGTCGCGGATCAGCTTCATGGTCGCCTCGAAATCGGCGTCGGTTTCACCGGGGAAGCCGACGATAAAATCCGACGACACCGCGAGGTCGGGCCGCGCCGCACGCAGGCGGTCTGTCAGCCGCAGGTATTCGTCGACGCCGTGACGCCGGTTCATGGCGGCCAGCACCCGGTCCGAGCCCGACTGTACCGGCAGATGCAGGAAAGGCATCAATTGCGGCACATCGCGATGGGCGGCGATCAACTCGCCGGACATGTCGGCCGGATAGGAGGTGGTGTAGCGGATGCGCGCCAGCCCGTCGATCTCGGCCAATTGCGCAATCAGGCGGCCCAATCCCCATTCCGAGCCATCCGCTGCGTCGCCGTGATAACAATTGACGTTCTGGCCCAGCAGCGTGATTTCCAGCGCGCCGCCGTCGACCAGTTGCCGCGCCTCCCGGGTCACGTCCTCCACGGGCCGCGAGTATTCGGCACCGCGCGTATAAGGCACGACACAAAAAGCGCAGAATTTATCGCACCCTTCCTGCACGGTCAGGAATGCGGCTTTTCCCTCGACGTTGGCCGAATCGGACGGAATATGGTCGGGAAGATGATCGAATTTCACATCGGCTGGAAAATCCGTTTCCAGCACTGCGCCTGCGTGGCGTTCGGCGCGGGCCACCATTTCAGGAAGCCGATGGTAGGTTTGCGGCCCAAACACCATGTCCACATAGGGCGCGCGCTCAATGATTTCGGCCCCTTCGGCCTGGGCGACACAGCCGGCGACGGCCAGGATCATGCGGCCCCCGCCTTGTGCCCTGGTGTTTTTCAGGTGCCGCAGGCGGCCCAATTCCGAATAGACCTTCTCGGCGGCCTTTTCGCGAATGTGGCAGGTGTTCAGAATGACCATGTCGGCGCCGTCCGCCTCGCCGGCGAAGACATAGCCAAGCGGCGCCAGTACGTCCGCCATGCGGGCGGAGTCGTAGACGTTCATTTGGCAGCCGTAAGTCTTGATATGAAGTTTCTTGGGCAACGGGTTTCGACAACCTCTACAGGGCCAAGCGATCAGACGGCGCGTTCACATGAAAAAACGCGCCGGTCCAATCGATTACTTTTTTCCGCCCGTCTTTTTCTGCGAATCGGCGGGAACGCCGAAAAGCTCCAGCCGGTGGCCGATCAGCTTGAAGCCGTGGGTCGCGGCAATTTTTTCTTTCAGTTCCTCGATTTCGTCGTTCTGGAACTCGATGACCCGACCGGTCTGCACGTCGATCAGATGATCGTGGTGCTCGTCGGTAATTTCCTCGTATCGGGATCTGCCGTCGCCGAAATCATGGCGTTCCAGAATACTCGCCTCTTCGAACAGGCGAACCGTGCGATAAACGGTGGCAATACTGATGCGCGGATCCAACTGAGTCGCCCGCCGATAGACCTCCTCGACGTCCGGGTGGTCGGACGCATCTGAAAGAACGCCCGCTATGACACGGCGCTGGCCGGTCATCTTCATTCCTTTATCAATGCACAGTTGTTCGATACGCGAGGGTATTGCCATTTTGCATTTATCCTGTCGAGGATGATCTAAGCGCGAAATTTATTACATTGCGCGCGGCGAAGCCAGCCCGGACGTGTGGCCGAATATGTGGTTCGTCCCAAACTTATTTACTACGCCTCTTGCGCGATTTGGTTCCCAACCCGATTTCCTTGGCCAGCGTGCTGCGGCGCTTGGCGTAATTCGGCGCGACCATGGGATAATCGGAAGGAAGGTTCCATTTTTCGCGGTACTCTTCCGGCGTCATGTCATATGCGGTTTTCAGGTGCCGCTTCAGCATTTTCAGTTTCTTTCCATTTTCCAGACACACGATGTAATCGGGAAAAACGGATTTCTTAATCGGGACGGCAGGTTTCAACACTTCGGGTTCGGGTGCGGCGTCTCCCAAACCATAAAGGCTCTTGTAAACGTCCTCGATTAAGGAGGGAAGTTCCCCTACCACAATCGTATTGTTGCCGACATGGGCGGCGACAATTTCGGTGGTAAGCTCAAGCAGTTCACCCAACGACGGTTTTTCAGTCATTCGACGCTCTTCCGTTAATTATTTGCATGTGTTTTAATGGCGATTCTTGTATTTCGCTTAGGCAAACACTTGTAATGCACAGTACAACGCCACGTCAAGACAGCACTGTCCCTGATTTTCACCTCGATATAACCGATCAGGTCTGCCCTCTTACCTTTGTTCGAACCAAACTCGTCATCGAACGAATGGCGCCGGGTCAGGTTGTCGAAGTTCGCCTCAAAGGCGCGGAACCTTTAGAAAATGTTCCGCGTTCGGTCAAGGAATTCGGCCATTCGGTTCTTAGCCTTGAGGCCGAGGGGCCAAGCAACGGCCCCAACGACATTCATATACTTCTGATCCGCAAAGAAAAGGCCTGAACCAGATATTGAGTTAGATATCCAGGTGCAGAACCAGCGCATCCTCCGCTTCGCGCTCGGTGGTTCGATAGTAATTGCGCCGCCGCCCCACCTGCCGGAAACCGTGCCCTTCATAAAGGCTTCGAGCTTGCGCGTTGGCCGCGCCCACTTCCAGAAACATGCGCCGCGCGCCATCTTCGCGGGCTTTGGCAAGCGCAGCATCCAGCAGCAGCCCGCCGATCCCCTTGCGCCGCTCCGCCTCAACGACTCCGAAGGTAAGTATTTCGCATTCGTCGGCGGCAGTTCGGCATAGAATCAACCCACGCGGATCATCCCCGTCCACCGCTAGAAATCCGAAAGTCCCCGGACCGGCCATGAGCTTCGCCAATGAAGGAGCATCCCAGTATTCGGCAAAGCAGCGCGCATGCAGCGCCGCCATCAGTTCCACATGTACCGGCTGGCAGGCTATGACGTGACCGGCCATCACGGGCGCAGTCTTCCGCTGTTGGGCGACATGGTCACATCGGGGGGACGCAGATAAAGCGGCTCGGCTGGTTCGCCCGCTTCGCCCGCCCGATGACGCCGCGCCGCGACCGCCGCAACAATAGCGGCATCGGCAACGCCGGGGGCATTGCTTATCACAGCATTGACGCCGCGCTGGGAAGCCACCTCGGCCACACGCGCCGACGCATCCCCCGCGACCAACAGGCGATCAGCGCCGATCATCGCCACAAGTTCATCAGGCGGCAGGGCCAGCGGTGGTGAGGCCGGTTCGAGCAAAGGCGAAAAAAACCGCGCGTAGACGTCCGAGCGCTTGGCGTCGAGGGCAACCAGAACGTCCGTGCGATCGCGCTCTTCGGGGGTAATGCCCGCGGCCACGGCGTCAAACGTCGTGACGCCCACGCACGGCAGCTGCGCCGCCAGCGCCATGCCGCGCGCCGCAGCCAGGCCGATGCGCAAGCCGGTGAATGCCCCCGGACCCACGGTGACGGCCAGGAAATCGAAATCCTTGAAGGTCAGGGAGGCTTCTTTCAGCACATCGACGACCATGGGTATCAATGCTTCCGATTGGCCGCGCGGCATCATTTCGAAACGCCGTGCGCGCACGGTGTCGTCTTCCCACACGGCCACGGAGCAGGCCGTCGTCGCGGTGTCCAGCGCAAGAATTCGCATGTTCGTCCAATCTAATAAAAACCGACCTGTCTTGCTACGAGGATCAGGGCGACGGCGAGAACCGTCCCCAAAATAGCGTAGGGGCCGTTCCACATCCAAGCCACCCGCAAGATGTTGGTGGCGCTGGCCCGCGCCATGTAAAGCGTTGTCGCCGAGAACGGCGCGACGATGGCCCCCAGCCCCCACATGGCCAACATGGCCGCGCCCAGAATGACCGGGCTTACGCCCAGCACTTCGGGGGGCAGCACCTCGCCGATCAGCACGAATATAATAACCGGGTGCAAACCCACGGCGGCGCAAAAAAGAATGCCCGCCATGACCACACAAACGCTGAGTTCAGGCGATAAATTCAGCGCGTCGACGGCCGCCTTCATGATTTCGGGCGGCAAAGCGGTGGCCGCCCCCGTTCCCAGCATATTGGCGCTGAAAAACAGGAAAACTTCACTGCGCAGGCCGGGTAGCGCGTGGAATACGTGCCGCGTCAATTCGCCCGCAGCGGCGCCCGTGTGGGCGCGCCCCGCCGTCTGTATGAAAACCCAGATGGCGGCGTAGCCCGGAGCTACCACGGCCAGAGCCACCGGGATCGGCATATGAAACCCCTCGACCAGGAAAATCACCGACGCGAACAAGGTCGGCGGAATGATCAGCGCGCGCAAACCCAACGGCCCACTCGGCAAATCCGGATGGGTCTCCGGGCTCGCCGTGCGGTTACGATAAAAAACACGGTCCATGACCCACGCCAGCAGCGTCAGAACCACGGCCATAAGAAAGCCGGTCGGCGCAACCTCCGACCAGCGCAATCCCGGTATGACCGAAAGCACCACGGTCATGGCGATAAAAAACGGTGTCCAGCACGAAGCGGCCGTGAAGCCTTGCATAACGGCGCAGGTTAATCGTCGGCGCAGAGCAGGGTCGGCGACGTCACGCACAACCCCCGACATCAACGATATTCCCGCCATATTCAACACCGATCCCAGGATATGGGAGGCCAGGGCAAGAATGGCGAAGCGCCGCCCCGGCGGCTGACTGACGGCGCGTTCCTGGACGTCACGCAAGCTCGGGCTTCGATCCGCGGGAAAGCGCAGCCAGGCCACCGCCGCGAACATCAGGAAAAACACCTGGGCGCGGCGTACCCCCCCCAGCATGGCTTCCCATCCGGCACCACTGAGAATAGCCGTGCCCAGTCCAAGGCCGATCATCACCACGCCGGCGGCAACCTGACCACGCGGGATGCGTCGGATTTCTAGGCCGACGTAGGCGACCAGCAACCCGCTGGCGATCAGCGTCACGGTAGCGTCGGCGCTGAAATATGCTGCCAGCGCCACCACATAAAAGGCAATACAGACCGACGACGACGCGAAATGCGGTTTCATTTTTTTCGATTCACGAAGGTGAACGTATACCGAGAATCGGCAACACCGTTATACTGTGTAAAACGCCGGTGACAACCTAATCTAAGGAGCCCGTCTTGCATCCCCATTCGGATTTTCAGCTCATTGAAATCACGCCCAAAAAACATAACGTCGCCATCGAGCTGGCTTACGCGGGCGCCGATAACTTCACCGGTAAACCCGTTTATGCGCGGCGCTTTTGTTATCTGCATTCCGATGCCGAAAAGCGTTTTCGCCGCGCCATGGAACTGGCCGCCGCGCAAGGATACGGGATCAAGATATTCGACGCCTTCCGGCCCTCGGATGCCCAATGGGTGCTGTGGAACCACACTCCCGATCCCGATTTTCTCGCCGATCCCCGGCGCGGGTCACCCCATTCACGCGGCGTCGCCGTGGATATGACGTTGCTTGACGGGGCGGGCGACGAGCTTGAAATGGGAACCCCGTTCGATACCTTTTCGCCCCTGTCGCACCACGGAAATACGGACATTTCCCCCGAGGCCCAACGCAACCGCAGCATCCTTCTCGGGATCATGTCGGCGGCCGGGTGGGACTTCTATTCCAAGGAATGGTGGCACTATCAACTGTTCGACAGCCGCCGTTACCCGACCCTGAATGACGACAGCCTGCCCGTGGGCATGATGCCGCCAGCCTAGCCAATTAGAGAAAAAGCGGTTAAAAAGAACGTCTTATCTAGGGAAGGGGGGTCTTCCAGATGGATTGGCGAAATTCATCCCGTGCGCTACGGGCTTTGATGTGTCTGGGCGCAGCCGTGCTTCCCGGAGTTGCCTTCGCCGCCGATTCGGCGGTGGTGCTGATGTATCATCGCTTCGGTGAGACCAAGTATCCTTCCACCAACGTGACAATCGAGCAGTTCGAAGCCCATCTCGCCGAACTCAAATCGGGTGGCTATACGGTCGTACCGGTTCCGGAAATTCTGGCCTCCCTGCGTTCGGGCAAACCCTTGCCCGAACGCGCCGTCGGCATCACCGTGGACGACGCCTACCTGTCGGTGTTCGAACACGCATGGCCGCGTTTTCGCGACGCCGGTTTGCCTTTCACCCTGTTCATTGCAACCGATCCCGTTGATCGGGCTTCCGCCGGACGCAAGGCCGGGTACATGAACTGGGATCAGGTGCGCGAGATGAAGGCGGGCGGTGTCACCATCGGCAGTCAGACCGCATCGCATCTTCACATGGCGTCTTCAAGCGAGGCCAAAAACCGGGGTGACCTCGGGCGCTCCAACGCGCGATTCGCCAAAGAACTGGGAGAAATGCCGACGCTGTTCGCCTATCCTTACGGCGAGGCCGGGCTGGATGTTGCGCGCATCGTCGGCGAACAGGGTTTTACCGCCGCCTTCGGCCAGCATTCCGGCGCCATCGGCCCGGACCATGATTTCTTCTTCCTGCCGCGCTTTGCGCTCAACGAAAATTACGGAAGTCTCGATAGGTTCCGTCTGGTCACCGGTACGTTGCCCTTAAGCGTCTCGGACGAAACGCCCGCCGATCCTCTGATCGGCGACAACAACCCGCCGGCCATCGGGTTTACGGTCGCCGCCGGGCATAAGCGGCTGGGACAAATGTCGTGCTTCCTGTCACCGGAAAAGGTGCGCATCGAGCGGCTGGGAGATTTTCGTTTCGAGATCAGGATCGACAATCCCCTGCCCAAGGGGCGCACGCGGCTGAACTGTACACTGCCCGCAGGCAAGGGCCGCTGGCACTGGTACGGACGGCAGTTCTTCTTTCCGGGATAACCGAAACAGCATTGGTTTGAGTGGTAATCCAGGCACCCGACCGGGTGCCCGCCGCCCGTGCGGCGAAAGCCAAGGGCTACCGGCCCGCCCGGCGTATGAGGGAATCAGAAAAACGACTTAGGTATCTGTTTCTTCTATCTTGGGCGCCGCCGATTGCGCCGCGTTGTCAATCATGCGCGCTTCGTCGTCGCGCAGGCGCGCGCCGTCCAATTTGTGAAGGGTGTTGGCGCCCATGATCCGGCGCAATGTCACCACGTAATCCTTTCCGCGCTCGGAGTACGACGTCAGCGTCATCGCCAACTGCACGCCGTCCACCGGCTTGCCGTCGCGGCGCATCTCGGCGCGTTTCTTGCGGAACTCGCGGTAAGCCCGATGGGTGTTGAGGTTGCGCACGTAAGCACGCACCGAGTCGAGCAGACTATCAAAAGCGCGGACGCGGTGCTTTTTGCCGGCGTCGCGGGCCTTCGGTTTCAGACCCTGGGCCGCCTTGAAGGTCCATTGGCCGAAGATGGCATTGCCTTCGCGCACGAACCGCGACGTTCCCCAGCCACTTTCCTCGGCGGCCTGGGCCAGGGCCAGCGACGGCGGAACAACGTCGACGCGCGCAATCAATTCGTCCAGATCGCCGCGTTCGACCGAGTACTTTTCGCTGAGCATGGTCATCCACAGGCGGTCGATGGCGCCGATCTTTTTGCCCAGCGCCCGATCCACGCGAATTTTCCACAGGCGCTCGCGATCCGCTGCGATTTCCTCGTTGGCCTGCAGAACCAGGGGCAGGACCGTCTGGAAGAAGATTGCCTTGCGCACCTTGGTCTCGCGAATGTCCTTGATATCGGCGGGAATGCTGGCCAGCAAAAGGCGCGGCACGCGGTCCTCGCCGTTGAACACCGCACCCAGGTCGTAACCGACTTCGGCGAACTGGCTGAATACGAATTTTACCGTCGGCACCGCCGGTTCGGTAACAGGCGCGGAAATGAGCGTGGGCACGGGCGCGATCGCCTCGGCCACAGGCGCGGGCGCGGGCACCACACGCGGCGCGATTGGCATCCAGGCGCTTCCATCCAATGCGGCGCGGGGCGCCAACGTCACACCGGTAACCGGCGCATGAACGGCGCTGGCAACCAGACCGACGACCAAGGCTCCCATGAGCCCCAAGGCGCAATAATCAAATTTTTTCATACTATGGATTACCGGACTTAAGCCCGGTTACCCCTCAAAAGCTAATTCAGCTGTTTTGTTGTTTGTCTCTGTTCGCACGATATTCCCAATACCCATGCGCGGACACAACACCGCTCCCCGACGGCCGGAAATACTAAGCAAGTTCCGGCGTCACAAGCGAGTCGTTTTTTTCCACAGGGTCGGAAACCGGGGATATCCCCCGTAAAAGTCCCTTAGTCGACGGCGCGAACCTCCATCACTTCGGGAATGTAGTAGCGCAGCATGTTTTCAATGCCGTGCTTTAGCGTCGCCGTGGAGCTCGGGCACCCGGCGCACGCGCCTTGCATGTGCAAATAAACAATGCCGTTCTGGAACCGGCGGAAAACGATGTCGCCGCCGTCCTGGGCCACGGCGGGGCGCACCCGGGTGTCCAGAAGTTCCTTGATCTGGGCCGTTGTCTCGTCATCCTCGCCTTCGCCGACGGGCGCACTATCACCTTCGATCACGGGGGCGCCGGAATTGAAGTGATCCATAACGGCGCTCAGAATCAGCGGCTTCATGCCGTCCCAATCCTTGTCCTCGGCCTTGGTCACAGTCACGAAATCCATTCCCAGGAAGACACCGGTCACGCCGTCCAGCGCAAACAGGTTTTGGGCCAGCGGCGAATTCGCGGCCTCGTCAATTCCGGTGAAGTTGGCCGTGCCGCTTGCCATGACCTCGCGGCCGGGCAGGAACTTGAGCGTCGCGGGATTTGGCGTGGCTTCGGTCTGAATGAACATTTCGGTCCTCATGATCCTTGTCAGCGAATTCGTTCATCAAATGGGCGTATGAACGGGCCGGGTCAAGCGCCGTCCCGATCAAAATACCGTGTCAATGGTTCAGGGTCGAACAAATCCGAGAATTTCGTGTATCTCTTTCAGAATGGGTTCGGACATGGCGCGCGCCCGCTCGGCCCCATCTTTCAATACTGCGTCGATACTGGCCTGATCATCCATCAGCTCGCGCATGCGGGTCTGGATGGGGTCCAGCACGGTGACCGCCAGGTCGGCCAGATCTTTCTTGAAGGTCGAGAACTGGCCGCCGCCGAACTTGGCGCAAACCTCGTCCAGACTCATATCCGATAGCGCGGCGTAGATGCCCATCAGGTTTTCCGCTTCGGCCCGGCCTTCGAATTCCTTCAACGTCGTGGGCAGCGGTTCCGGATCGGTGCGGGCCTTGCGGATTTTCTTGACGATCATGTCGGCGTCGTCGGTCATGTTGATGCGCGTCATGTCCGAGGTGTCGGACTTGCTCATCTTGTGGGAGCCGTCGCGCAGGCTCATGACGCGCGCCGCCGTGTCGAAGATCAACGGCTCGACATCAGGGAAAAAGTTTGTCCCGGTGTCGTGGTTGAACTTCTGGGCGATGTCGCGGGTCAGTTCCAGATGCTGCTTCTGGTCCTCGCCCACCGGCACGTGGGTCGCCTTGTAAAGCAGGATGTCGGCGGCCATCAGGTTAGGGTACGCGTACAGGCCCACCGACGCGTTCTCGCGGTGCTTCCCGGCCTTTTCCTTGAACTGGGTCATGCGGTTGAGCCAGCCCAGCCGCGCCACGCAGTTGAAAATCCAGGCCAGCTCGGCGTGTCCCGAAACCTGGCTTTGATTGAAGATGATGTTTTTCTTCGGGTCCAGTCCGGCGGCAATCAGCCCGGCAGTCACTTCGCGGATGCTGGCCGACAGCTCGACAGGGTCCTTCCAGATGGTGATCGCATGCATATCGACCACGCAGAACAGGCATTCGAATTCGTTTTGCAGGCGCACCCAGTTGCGAATCGCACCCAGGTAATTGCCAAGATGGAGGTTTCCGGTGGGCTGTACGCCCGAAAAAATACGGTTCATCTTCCGAAGTCTTTATTTGAATAATTGGAGGCGGGCGGTGTTATGACCCTTTGTGGTCCGAGAATCAAGCCGAACCGTCGCGCCGCAGGGTTTTGATGTCGGAAAAACTGAATGCGCCGGTCATTCGGGCAAAGGCGACGAAGGCCGCCAGCCCCCCCGTCACAAGCAGCGCCAACGCGCCGATTCGCATCAACATGGCTCCGCCGAGAGGGCCTTCCAGCAACGATCGCCCAATCGCCAGAACCCCTGCCATCAGGCAGGCGGCGAGAAGAATGCGCGGCAACCTCGTCGCCAGTCTGGCGTCGAGGACCAGAAAACCGCGCCGTCTGAGAATGATCCACAAAAGGCCCGCGTTGATCCACGCCGCCAGCGAAGAGGCCAGCGCGATCCCCACGTGCGCCCAGAACTGCATGAGGATCACGTTGAGCGCAACGTTGGCGGCCATGGCAACCGCCGCAATGCGCACCGGGGTCACGGTATCCTCCCGGGCGAAGAAACCGGGGGCCAGTACACGAATGAGCACATAGGCCGGAAGGCCGACGGAAAAAGCCGCCAGCGCGTGGGCCGTGGCAAGCGCGGCCGCCGCGTCGAAACGGCCCCGCTCGAACAGCACCGAAATGATCGGCTCGGCAATAACCATCAGGGCGATGGCGGCGGGCAGGGTCAACAGCAGGGCGAATTCCAGGCCCCGGTTCTGGCTGTGCAGAGCGCCTTGCGCATCGCCCGCCTTGATGCTGCGCGACAGCATGGGCAGCAGCGCCGTGCCGACCGCGACCCCGACCACGCCCAGCGGAAGCTGGGTGACGCGGTCGGCGTAATAAAGATAGGAAACCGCCCCTTCCGACAGCAACGAGGCCAAAATGGTTCCGATCAACAGATTGATCTGATAGAGGCTGGCGCCGAAGACAACGGGAACGATGCGCCTTCCCAACAGCCGCACTTCGGGACTGAGGCGCGGGCGCATCAGGCGCACCGGAAAGCCTTCGCGGCGGCAATGCCAGGCCAGCCACGCCAGCTGAATAAGGCCCGCAGCCGCCACCCCCCACGACAAGGCATGACCCGGCGTTTCCATAAAGGCGGGAAGGGTCAGGATGGCCGCGATCAGGGTCAGGTTCAGCAGCACGGGGGCGGCGGCGGCGGCGGCGAAGCGCCCCAGCGAGTTCAACACCCCCGATTGCAAGGACACCAGGGAAATAAACAGAAGATACGGGAAGGTGATGCGCGACAGCTCGGTGGCCAGCTCCATTTTCCCCTCAACCTGATCGAAGCCCGGGGCTAGCCCATACATGACCAGCGGCATGGCCAGTTCGAACAGGGCCGTAAAGATAACGAGCGCCAACGCCAGAACCGAAAAGGCCTCGTCGGCGAATTGCTTGGCCTTCTCGCGCCCGTCGGTTTCCAGAAGGCCCGAGAAGATGGGCACGAAGGCGGCGGCAAACGCGCCCTCGGCGAACAGCCTGCGGAACAGATTGGGCAGCCGGAAAGCCACGAAAAAGCAGTCAGCAGAGGTTCCCGCGCCCAGCACCGCCGCGATCAGAATATCACGGACAAACCCGAAAACCCGGCTGACCATGGTCATCGACCCGATGGCGGCAATGGCGCGAAGCAAGTTCATAGCGCTTGTTTATCTTCTTTTTAAGGCGACGAAAAGGCGGGAAGGCCGTTCCACCGGTGGTGAAACGTGGCTATGGTCGCCCGGTGCTTTGATCTCGCGAGGGACGTTACCATGACCAATGACTTAAGTGGCGTTTATGCGAGCGGCGATGATCTGTTCACGGCGCTGGATAATCTGTTCCTGATTTGACGGGGCCGCTTGGCGAATGAAAGCCACGTTCCAAAACTTCAACAGCTCCCGTTTTCACGTTCACAGCACGCCAGAATGGCGGGATGACTGTTGCAGCAATCATTAAGAAGAAAAGATATCAAGTCCCCGAGATTCCCGAGATTCGCGGAATAAATGATACTGCGCGACTGACGTTCAGACGAAATCACGCCCGCATGTTCCAATGCCGATAGGTGAAAAGACGCGCGCGAGGACGTCGCATCAACCTGCTTGCCGACGTCGCCTGCCGATGCGCCTTGCCCACCGCACTGAACCAAATACCTGACCACGCGCAACCGGGTTTCCTGGGAGAGGGCCCCAAGCATATCGAGGGCTTGTTTTTCTTCCATATCTCAATATCTCTTGAACCGTTGAACTACACTATATATATTCGCTTTTGCGCTCGTCATTCAAGCCCTTTTGCACATGTTGAGGAAGTAAGGACCCACACCTATGAAAGTCGTCAGTTTCAAAATCTGCCCATTTGTTCAGCGCGTCACAGCCTTGCTTGAGGCAAAGAACATCGCTTACGAACTTGAGTACATTCGCCTGGATGATAAACCCCAGTGGTTTTTGGATATCTCGCCGCATGGTCAGGTCCCGGTATTGATCACAGACGGCGGAACGGCGCTTTTCGAATCTGACGCCATCGTCGAATATATAGAAGAAAGCAAAGGCGCCCTGCAGCCGGAGCTTTCGCTTGAAGAAAAAGCAGCCAACCGGGCATGGAGTTATCTGGCATCGAAGAACTATCTGGTTCAATGCGGCGCACAACGCAGCCCCGACCAAGACGCCCTGAAGGAGCGCTCCGGAAAACTTGATCAGGCCTTTGACAAGATCGAGAAGCAGCTTGGCGATACGCCGTTCTTTGGTGGTGATGTGATCGGTATGGTTGACATCGCCTGGTTGCCGCTTCTGCATCGCGCCAACATCATTGAACGTCGATCCGGTTTTGATTTTGTTGGTGATCGCCCCAAGCTGAAGAAGTGGCAAAATCAACTCATGGAAACGGGGCTGGCGGAAAAGTCGGTCGCGGCAGACTTTGACGAAGCCTTTTCCGCATTCTACCTGTCGGACCAAACGTTTATTGGGCGCGGCGGCGACGCACGATGCTGTTCACCCGCCAAAGGACGTGCAACCGCTTCATGCTGCTGAAACGGTGGGGACGTGCGGGGATATAGACCGCGCCGTACGGTCAGGTTAATTTGAGGTCGATCCGCAAATTCGAACGCACGCTTCGAAAAGAAATTTTGGAGAGACATCAATGAGCCGCGACCAGACACAGTTCCTGTTGCTGAACTTCGGGCATTTCTTCGATCATTTGTTCATGCTGGTTTTCGCCACCGTGGCGGCGCTGGCCTTGTCGCGCGAATGGGGGCTGGGCTACGGCGAGCTTCTGCAATACGCCACGCCCGGCTTTGTCGCCTTCGGCGTATGCGCGCTACCCGCCGGATGGCTGGCCGACAAATGGAGCCGCGACGGCATGATGTGCGTGTTCTTTGTCGGTATCGGCGTGGCCGCCATTGCCGCCGGTTTTTCCCAGACCCCGCTGCAAATCGGCATCGGCCTGTTTGCCATAGGGGTGTTTGCCGCCATCTACCATCCGGTAGGGCTGGCCATCGTGACCGCTAAATGGAAAAACACGGGCATGCGAATTGCGGTGAACGGGGTCTGGGGAAACCTGGGCGTCGCCAGCGCGGCCCTGATAACCGGGTACTTGATCGACAACGGCGGCTGGCGGCTGGCATTTATTGTGCCCGGATTGGCCTCCGTCGGCATCGGCGTAATTTACGTCGCGCTGCTCCGGCGGAACGGGGCGGCTTCGCAAACCCCGCAAAACCCGGCCGTCGCCGGGCAGGAACAATCGCTGACACCGGATCTTAAAGCCCTGCTCGTGCGAATTTCGGCCATTGTCTTTCTGACCACGGCGGTTTCGAGCGTCATTTTTCAGGCCACGACGTTCGCGTTGCCCAAAATTTTCGACGAACGGCTTCAGGGGATTGCCGCCAAACTCGCCGATTGGTCGCAAGCCCTCCATTTACCGTGGCATACGGATGTCGCGACAATGGTGGGTGTCTTTGCGTTTTCGGTATTTGCCATCGCCTCAATGGCCCAACTCGTTGTCGGCAGTCTGCTGGACAAACATGGTCCGCGTCCGGTCTTCCTTGGCATGGCGAGCTTGCAGGCGGTGTTCTTCTTTGCCATGCCCGGCTTGTATGACGGCGCGGCGCTGGCGGTTGCGCTCGGCTTCATGCTGGGCGCGTTCGGTCAAATTCCCATCAACGACTACATGATCGGCAAAATGGCGAGCGGTGAATTTCGGGCCCGTGTCTACGGCGTGCGTTATGTCGTCAGCTTCTCCGTCCTCGCCGCAACCCTGCCCCTGATCGCGTTCGTTTACGAAAACTGGGGGTTTGATACGCTCTTCCAAATTCTCGCCGCCGCCGCCGCCGTCATCTTCACCGCCGTCACACTCCTGCCCCGACGGCTTCCGGAACCTGCGGTGAGAACGCCTTAAAGGACCGGTTTTTCCCGAAACGTAACGCTAAGCCGGTCGCCGGTTTCGGCGCGGTTTCGTTTGGCCCCGGATTGCAGCTTTGGCCCGATCATAATCAACCTATCAGCCGGTCCAACAGAGGTGTCGTCATGAAAACCATCGCGAAGCCGTTTCTCCTTTTGGCCTTTATCGTGTTTGCGGCAAACACGCCCGCAACCGCCGATATCCCCGCGGGCACCCCCGCGGACACCATCACCCCCGCGCAATGCCGGTCCGCAAGCGTTTCGATCCAGGTCGCGGATACGTGCACCAGTTTCTGTACGTATCGCATCGCCGGGCGATGCATTCGCAGGGAGACCCGCTGCACCGGCGACAACGGCGTGCGGGGATAATCAATTTTCGTGACGGTATAATTTTGCTACGATCAGCCTGAAATTAAAGACGACCTTGAAAATGCTGGCCGATTGGCGACCGTGGTTTTCATAACCATATGAAAAGACGGCGGTTGGGGGAGAGCATGAACAAGTCAATCGATTTTAGCGAAACGCACGTGCTCGTCATCGACGATGAAGAGTTCATGCGCAAAATGATATGCCGTCTCCTTGGAATGATTGGCGTGACCAAAATCTCGGTGGCGACGGACGGGTCCGACGGCCTGTCGAAACTGATGGATGATCCTCCCGATTTGATTGTCCTCGACATCATGATGGAACCCATGAACGGACTGAAGTTCCTGAAATCGGTCCGCATCGGCCTTAGCGGCGCGGCGCGCGATTTGCCGGTGATCGTCCTGACCGGATCAAATGAACAAGCGGTCTTCGGGACGGCAATGGCCCTGGATTGCAATGCTTTCGTGCGCAAGGCGGAAAGTTCGGATGCCATCAGGGACCGCATGGCGCGGGTGCTCACGGAGCCGTTGGAGATTGACAAGACCGCCGTTTATCACGCCGTGAAAATTCCGGACATTACGATTAACGCGCCCCCCGCAGACCCGCCGCAGGAGGACACTCCCCCCTCGGCCGAGGCCTATCAGGTTTCCATCGAAGATGTCCCAACCGGCGCTTTGGTGGCCCGCAACGTGACGACGGTTGACGGCAGTATGTTGCTGGCCGCGGGTTCGGTGCTCAGCGGGGCCAACCTGAACCGGCTGAAGGACCTGTCGGAAATCGTCGAACTATCGTCCATATGGGTCGAGACGTAAGCCGCTTCCCCCACCGCAAAACCTTATCCGTCCGCTTTGGCTTTGGCTTCGGCTTTGGCCTTGGCCTTTTTTGATTTGGCGGCCTTGGGGGCCAGAGCTTTGAGCAGGCTTTTTTCGATGCGTTTTAGCTTGGACTCGCCGTCGACCTTCAGGCCGAACACGTCCTTCACGTAAAAAACGTCGACCACCCGTTCGCCGTAGGTGGTGATATGGGCGCTGGCGATCTGCAGACCCAGCGCGGTGATGGCGCTGGTGATGTCGAACAAAAGCCCGGTGCGGTCGCGGCCGTTGAGCTCAATCACCGTGTGCTTGTTGCTGGCCTGATTGTCGATGATGACGTGGGGCGGAACCTTGAACACCCGGGTGCGGCTGGGCAAGGCGTTTTTGCGCTGGCGTTCCAGTTCGCGCGCCACGTGGATCTTGCCGGTGATGGCGTCCTCCACCCGTTTCCACAAAGTCTTGAGGGCCCGGGCTTCGTCGAGTACACCGCCTTCAACCCCTTGAATCCAGAACGTATCCAGCGCCATGCCGTTGGATAGCGTGGCGATTTTGGCATCGACGATTGATGCGCGCGACAACGCCATGGCCCCGGCAATCTGAGAAAAAAGACCGGCATGGTCGGGGGTATAGACGACGATCTCGGTAATGCCCTGACTGGGTGAAATGCGCGTTTCGATGTGCAGCCTGCGCTTCTCGCGCTCGGCGGCGGCGATGAATTTGGCGTGGTGGGCGTGGGTGTCGACATCGAACGAAAGCCAGTACGCCGACGCGCCGCGCGACATGTGCGCGTCGATGTCGGCCTGGCTCCAGTCGGGGTCCCCCTCCAGCCGTTCGCGCAGCTTCCTCTCGGCCTCTTCGACGCGGGCCGCCTTGCGCTCGGCGGGCAGGCCGCCGCTCAGCACCTCGGTTGCCCGGTAGTAAAGCTCACGCAGCAGGGTCGCCTTCCAGGCGTTCCACACATCGGGTCCGACGGCGCGGATGTCGGCGACGCTCAAGACCAGCAAAAGGCGCAGGCGTTCCGGCGATTGCACGAATTCAACGAAGTCGGCGACCGTTTTGTAGTCGTCGATATCGCGCTTGAAAGCGGTTTCGCACATGCGCAGGTGATGTAGCACCAGCCACGAAGCGGTCTCGGTCTCCCATTCGGTAAGGCCGAACCTGGGGCCCAGCTTGCGCACGATTTTGGCCCCTTTTCTGGCATGATCGCCGCCCCGGCCCTTGGCGATGTCGTGCAGAAGAACGGCCACGTAAAGAGCGCGAAGCGACTGCACCTCGCCGATCACGGAACAGGCCACCGGATGGTCCGCCGCCAGCGCGCCGCTGCGGATGCCGTCAAGAATGCCGATGGCCCGGATGGTGTGCTCGTCGACCGTATAGACATGATACATGTCGTACTGCATCTGGGCGACGACGCGGCCGAAATCGGGAACGAAGCGGCCCAGAACTCCGGCTTCGTTAAGCCGTGTCAGGGCGCGCTCCGGATCGTTTTCGGAGCACAGAATTTCCATGAACAGGCGGTTGGCCTCGGTGTTGTTTCGCAGTTGCGCGTTGACCAGGGAGAGGCTCTGCCGGGCCAGCCGCAGGGCATGGGGATGAATGTCGAGGCGGTGACGCTGGGCCTCATGAAACAGGCTGATCAGCTTGACCGGATCGGACGCGAAGGCGTCGTCGGCTTCAACATTGATGCGCTCGCCGTCCAGCTTGAACCCCTCCACCTTTCTGCGGTTGAAACGCAGGCTGGGCAGGCGGAAGCGGGCGCGGCCCTTTTTATGTTCATCTTCCCACACGGCGCACAGAATGCGGGTCAGATCGCCAACGTCCTTGGCGACCAGGAAATAGTGTTTCATGAAGCGCTCGACCCCGCGCGCGGCCTCGCGGTCGTGGTAGCCCATGCGCTTGCCGACCGTATCCTGAATATTGAAGGCCAGCCGTTCTTCGGGGCGGTCGGCGATGTAATGCAGGTTGCAGCGCACCGTCCACAGGAAGTTGCGCGCCTTCTTGAAACGGCGGCCGTCGGCGGCCGTCAGCGCGCCGCGCCTGACCAGATCGCGCACATGATCGACGCCATAAAGAAACTTGGCGATCCAGAACAGAGTCTGCAGGTCGCGCAGGCCGCCCTTGCCCTCCTTGACGTTGGGCTCCAGCACATAGCGGCTGTCGCCCATGCGTTCGTGGCGCGTGTCCCGCTCGCCCAGTTTTTCCTCGACGAAGTTGGCGCCGAAGGGGTCCACCACATCGGCGCGGAATCGCGCCTGAAACTGCTCGAACAGCTCTTTGTCGCCATGCAGAAGACGGGCGTCGAGAAGGCTGGTGCGAATGGTCAAATCGTCGCGCGCCAGCCGCACGCATTCGTCGATCGTGCGGGTGGCGTGCCCCACCTTCAGATTCAGATCCCACAGCGTATAAAGCATGTATTCGGCGATTTGTTCACCGCGCGGTGTCTGCTTGTAGGGCAGCAGGAACATCAGATCGATGTCCGAATAAGGGGCCAGTTCGCCGCGTCCGTAGCCGCCGGTGGCCAAAATGGCGATCTGCTCGGCGGTGGTCGGATTGGCCGCCGGATAGGCATGCGTGATGGCGAATTGGTGCAAAACCCCAATGAGGCCATCCATCAGGTTCGTGGTGATGGACACCGCCTCGAAACCGGGAAGGGCCTCTTCCTCGAAGCGCCGGCGCACGGTCTCACGGCCCTCGGCCAGGGCCCGCTTGAAGATATCGAGAATTTGCGGCCGGGTTTTAGACGTCACACCCGACCAGCTCGCCAGCTCGTCCAGTTCGGCGGCCAGGGCCTTGGTGTCGATGATGTCGCGCCGTTTGGACATTACTTCGTGCCCGATCCTTCTTTGAGAAGACCGCGCAACTTATATAGGGCGTCCAGCGCCTCGCGCGGGCTTAATTCGTCGGGATGGATATCGGTAAGGGCCTCTTCCAGCGCCGAGGGTTCGGGGGCGCTGGAGCGCCCGCGCGCCGGAGCGGCGGAAAACAGCGGCAAATCATCGGCCAGACGGGTTAGTGCGCTGGCCTGATCCCCCGCTTCCAGGATTTCCAGGATTTGTTCCGCGCGCGAAACGACATCATCCGGCAGTCCCGCCAGCTGCCCCACGTGGATGCCGTAGGACCTATCGGCCGCCCCTGGTGCGACCTCGTGCAAAAAGACCACGTCGCCCTGCCATTCCTTGATGCGCATGGTGTGGCAGGCCAGCCGGTCCAGCTTGGCGGCCAGATTGGTCAGCTCGTGATAGTGGGTTGCGAAAAGCGTGCGGCAGCGGTTGGTTTCGTGAAGGCGTTCGATCACCGCCCAGGCGATGGACAGGCCGTCGAAAGTGGCCGTGCCACGTCCGATTTCATCCAGAATGACCAGCGCGCGCGGCCCCGCCTGATTAAGGATAGCCGCCGTTTCGACCATTTCCACCATGAACGTGGAACGCCCCCGCGCCAGATCGTCGGCCGCCCCCACCCGCGAGAACAGGCGGTCCACGACCCCCAATCGGCAACGATCGGCAGGCACGAACGAACCGGTTTGCGCCAACACCGCAATGAGCGCGTTTTGCCGCAAGAACGTGCTTTTGCCAGCCATGTTCGGCCCCGTCAGCAACCACAGGCGCGAGTCCTTATTCAGTTCACAATCGTTGGCGACGAAACGCCCGCCTTGGGCCGTCGCCTGTGCGGCCTCGACAACGGCATGCCTTCCGCCGATTGTTTCGAAGTCGAAACTGTCATCCGGAACCGGTCGGCAGTAGCCGCGTTCCACCGCCAGCCGCGCCAAAGCCGAGCTCACGTCAAGGGCGGCCAGGGAAGCCGCCGTCAGCGCGACCCCTTCGGCCCGCGCGATCACCTCTTGCGCCAATTGCGCAAAAATTTGCATTTCCAGGGCCAGCGCCTGATCGGCGGCGCGCGAGATGCGGCTCTCCAGATCGCCCAACTCCACCGTGGAATAGCGCACCGCGTTGGCCATGGTCTGGCGGTGAATAAAGGGCGAGCCCTCGCCCGTGGGCATGGCCTCGAACTGCCGGGCCGGGACTTCGACAAAATATCCCAGCATGTTGTTGTGGCGGATTTTGAGGGTCGTGATTTTCGTTTCAGATACGTAACGATCCTGCAATCCGGCAATCAGGCGGCGGCTTTCGTCGCGCAGGGTCAGCAATTCGTCCAGTTCCGGCGAATACCCCTTGGCGATAAAAGCGCCGTCGCGCGCCTTTATGGGCAGCTCGGAAGCCAGGGCCGCGCCCAGGCCGTCCACCAATTCGCCGTGCTCGCCCAGATCATCCAGCGCTTGTGAAACATGGTTGGGAACGCCCGACAGCCCGTCCGTCTCGAACGCGTTCCTGATCTCGGCGGACAAGGCGAGGCCATCGCGGACGGCGGCCAGATCGCGCGGGCCCCCGCGTTCCAGCGAAAGGCGCGACAAGGCGCGCTCGATATCGGGACAACGGCGCAAAATGGAGACCAGTTCGTCGCGCCGCGCGCCGTTCTCAACAAAATAGCCGACCCCGTCCAATCGGGCTTCGATGGCCGCGACGTCGGTCAACGGCGCGCTCAATCGGGCCGCCAGAAGGCGCGCGCCGGCCCCGCTTACGGTGCGGTCAATCACGCCCAGCAGGCTTCCGCGCCGCGATCCGCTCAATGTCTCGCTCAGTTCCAGATTGCGCCGCGTCGCCGCGTCGATTTCCATGACCGCGCCGCTCATCAATCGTGTGGGAGCGGCAATGCGGGGCATATTCCCCTTTTGTGTCAATTCGATGTAATCGACCAGCGCGCCGCCCGCCGCCAGTTCAGCCCGGGAAAAATCGCCGAAAGCATCCAACGTGCGCACCGCAAACAAGTCGCGCAGCCGCGCAGCCCCATTTTCGCTATCCAGCCGGGCTGCGGGCAGGGGCGTCAGCCGGTCCTGCCAATCGGCAAACACCAGCGATAATTCATCCCTATCGAAAAGACGTTCGGAAACCAGGATTTCGCCCGCGTCCAGGCGCGCCAGGGCTGCCGGCAAATGGCGCGGTTCCACCGGCTGCAAGGTGAACTCGCCGGTCGATATATCGATCCACGCCAGCCCCAATCCGCCGGTCGCCTCGGCGCAAGCGGCCAGATAATTATGCCGCCGGGCATCGAGCAAGGTGTCCTCGGTCAGGGTGCCGGCGGTAACCACGCGCATCACGTCGCGGCGCACCACCGCCTTGTTGCCGCGCTTTTTGGCCGCTGCCGGGTCTTCGGTCTGCTCGCAGACGGCGACCTTGAAGCCCTTGCGGATCAGGCGCACCAGATAGGCCTCGTGGCTGTGCACCGGCACTCCGCACATGGGGATATCTTCACCCAGATGCTTGCCCCGTTTGGTCAGGGTGATATCCAGCGCGCGGGCCGCCTTCTCGGCGTCCTCGAAGAACATCTCGTAGAAATCGCCCATGCGATAGAACAGCAGGCCGTCCGGGTGTTCCCGTTTGATCGCCAGATACTGTGCCATCATTGGGGTTGCGCCGCTTAACCGCTTGTCCGGAGATATGGCGTCGGGCCGGTTCAAGGAGATTTTCCGCAATTCGGTTGATTCGGGCGAACCTTAACATACGCGTTGTCGTTCGGGCTATGATTCAGCGGCCCGTTGCGGCACAATTGTCGGATCACGCCACCGTTTAAAATAAGGGGGCGAGTTATGACCGATACAGGGATCAACGAAACATCGAAACGCGAAGTCGTCGGGGTCTTCTCCGAGCGCGAACAGTTCGAGGCCGCCATTGGCGCTCTTATGGAGGCAGGTTTCGAGCGCAGCGATCTCAGCGTTTTCGGATCGCACGATTCGCTGGATGCGGCGGGTCAGCCGAGCAAGCCGTGGAAAGATGCCATCACCGCCCTTGTCGGCGAGATGAAATTCGAGGTGCCGCTGGTTGCCTCGGGTGCCATCTTTCTTGCCGGCGGCGCGACGGCGGCCATGATTGCCGGGCTCATCGGCGCAGCCATGGGGGCCGTGGCTTTCAAGGAAATTTTCGACGAGGCGACGGCGGCTCCCCAGGCCGAACATTTCGCCCGCTCGCTGGGTGCGGGCAGCGTGATTCTATGGGTCCATATTTCACATGGTGAAAAAGAGGCCCTCGCCACGACCATACTTAACGAAAACGGTGGCGCCAATGTGCATACTCACCGTCTTCGAAAATCGAAGTAATATAAAAAATATAAGTCCGGGATGAAAATGAGTGAGACAAGCAAGCATGATCCAGGCCGCAAGGCGCTGGAGATGATCGTATTGGGGCAGCCTGCAAAAGTGGCGCTCCAGTCGATGGCTCGCCTCGGACGGAATCCACCTCGAATCAGAACCGTTTATTGACATAAACGCCGCGCCAACGAGCTACGGAGAACGTCTCATGGAAGACAAAGTCAATCGGGATATCATGGAAGAGGCCCTCGTCGTTCACGCCTCGGGCCGTCCCGGTAAAATTGAAATCGCCGCGACCAAACCGCTGACCACCCAACACGACCTTTCGCTTCTGTATTCGCCGGGAGTCGCTGAACCCTGCCTGCAAATCGCGCGAGACGAATCGCTCGCCTACGATTACACGGCGAAGGGCAATTTCGTCGCCGTCATTTCCAACGGCACCGCCGTCCTCGGTCTGGGCAATCTGGGCGCGTTGGGCAGCAAGCCGGTGATGGAAGGCAAGGGCGTTTTGTTCAAGCGCTTCGCCGATGTCGACGGCATCGACATTGAAGTCGACACCGAAAACGTTGACGAATTTGTCAACTGCGTACGCTTCCTGGGCAAGACCTGGGGCGGCATCAACCTGGAAGACATCAAGGCCCCCGAGTGCTTCGCCATTGAAAAGCGCCTGCGCGAGGTGATGGATATTCCGGTCTTCCACGACGATCAGCACGGCACCGCCATCATTTCGACGGCGGGTCTGATCAATGCGGTCGAGATTACCGGCCGCAAGATGGAAGACGTCCAGATTGTCGTCAACGGCGCCGGCGCCTCGGCCATCTCGTGCACGTCGCTGTTCAAGATGTGCGGTGTGCGGGATGAAAACGTCATCATGTGCGACTCCAAGGGCGTCATCTACAAGGGCCGCACCGAGGGCATGAACGAGTGGAAGGAAATCCACGCCGTCGACACCAACACGCGGACCCTGGAAGAAGCCATGGTCGGCGCCGACATCGCCGTCGGTCTTTCGGTCAAGGGCGCTTTCACTCAGGACATGATCAAAACCATGGCCGATCAGCCGATCATTTTCGCCATGGCCAACCCTGATCCCGAGATCACACCGGAAGACGCGCTGGCCGTCAGCCCCGACGCCATCATGGCGACCGGGCGTTCGGATTATCCGAACCAGGTCAACAACGTGCTGGGCTTCCCGTACATTTTCAGGGGCGCGCTCGATGTCCGGGCCTCGACCATCAATGACGAGATGAAGCTGGCTGCGGCCCAGGCCCTGGCGGATTTGGCGCGTGAAGACGTGCCCGATGAGGTCAGCGCCGCGTATGGCAGCGAACTGCGCTACGGACCGGGTTACATCATTCCGGCTCCGTTCGATCCCCGCCTGATCGAGTGGGTTCCGGCAGCCGTGGCCCAGGCGGCCATGGATTCGGGCGTCGCGCGCAAGCCCATCGTCGATATGGACGCCTACCGCACGGAGCTGCGTTCGCGTCTCGATCCGACGATGGCCAGCCTGCACATGATCTTCGAGAATGTGCGCGCCAATCCACGCCGTGTGGTCTTCGCCGAAGGCGAGGAAGAAAAGAGCATCCGCGCCGCCGTCGCCTTCAAAAACGCCGGTTATGGCACGCCGATCCTGATCGGCCGCGAAGAGCGGGTCAAGGAGGCGATGGAACGCATCGGCATTAACGCCGACGTGGATATTGAAACCCATAACGCGCGGATCAGTTCGGACAACAAGGCCTATACCGACTTCCTGTACAAAAAGCTGCAACGCCGCGGCGCGCTGTACCGCGACTGTCAGCGTATGGTCAATCTGGATCGTAACGTCTTTGGCGCCTGCATGGTCGCCAACGGCGACGCCGACGCCATGGTTACCGGCCTGACCCGCAACTATTATGCGGCCCTGCAGTATATCCGCCGGGTTCTCGACCCCAAGGAAGGTGAAAGGGTCATGGGTCTGACCATATTGTTGACCCGGAGCCGCACCTTGTTCCTGGCCGATACGGCGGTCAACGAACTGCCCAGTTCGGAAGAAATGGCCGATTTCGCCATCCAGGCCGCCGCGGCGGCCCGGCGATACGGGCATGAGCCCCGCGTGGCGCTCATTTCGTTTTCCAACTTCGGCAATCCGGATATCGAACGCTCGCACATCGTGCGGGACGCCGTCGCCGTGCTGGACAAGCGCAAAGTCAACTTCGAGTACGACGGCGAGATGGGTCTCGACGTGGCGTTGAACCCGGAACTGATGAAGCAGTATCCGTTCTGCCGCTTGTCGGGTCCGGCCAACGTTCTGATCATGCCGGGTCTGCACTCGGCCCACGCATCGACCCGTCTGGTCAATGAACTGGGCGCGGGAACGGTCATCGGACCGCTGCTGATCGGCCTGGAAAAGCCGGCACAGATTCTCAACGCCGGCGCCACGGTCAACGATATGGTCAACATGGCCGCCTTCGCGGCCCACGAAGCGCACGACTGATTTTTTCTTTCGCGTTTCTGAGACAACCCCCGGCATCGGTGATGCCGGGGTTTTTTTCGGCCCGACCGTTTTTTGTCTTTTTCCAGACGTTCATTCCCGGCTTCCGCTGGAAGAATTTCTCTAAACGGCGACGGCCTTTTTCACCGACCCACAACAATGACTTCCGGTTAGCCCCCATAAGCAGACGTTGCCTTGAAAGCTCGTTTACTCTGAATATTATGATGTTAGGATGATTCCAGAGATTTCGGAGGGGGAGTTTTTTTGTATCTCCGGGCCCCGACCGTCTTCTGAGGAGAATTGTAGTATGAGCACATTTTTCTTAGATTTTGTATTTAGCTCCCTAATTTTGCTTGCCCTGGTTAGCGTGTATGAGTTCGCGACAACAAATGTAAAATTTCCCAGTAACACGATTGAGATTTGGGTATCTGGAATCGCGATTGGGCTGATCTCTGTCGCGATATTGAGCAACCCCATTAACCTTTACAAAGGGATTTTCGTTGACGCTCGCTGGGTTTTATTGAGCTGCTGTGCGGTATTTCTTAATTGGAGAATAGTCGTCATCGGTGGAATAATTTGTGCATCATACCGATACTACCAGGGTGGCGCAGGGGGTGTCCCAGGTGTTTATACCGTCATTGTTTCGATACTGATGGGCCTTGCCTGGAGGTACGTGCTTGTAAAATACGAAATAACCTTCAAATTGTATTTGCAGTACATCTTCGGCATAACGGTTGAGTTGGCGATTTTGGGTTTGCTTTATGTCGTTTTACCCGGTGGAAAGGGGCCTGTGGTCGTGAGTAATATTGCGATTCCATTGTTGGTCCTGTTTCCCGTTGTCAGCACGATATTATCCCTTTTGTTCCAGCAGCATAGGAAAGATGGCGTCGAAGGTTTCAGCTAAGACGCGTCGGCAACAAGGGGTTCTAAATGCAAATTCGGCAAACATCAAATCGCAGCTTGCTGCTGTCGATGCTGATCATTGCGAGCCTGATAACGCTTACCTTGATGCACAACAATATCAGCACGGAGTTATTCGAAAGCGAACAACGCAGATCTGCCGCATTTAAGCTAGCCGATCAACTTCGCAGCAACTCCGATGAGCTAACGGATGTCGTTCGCACCTATGCGGCCACGGCCAACCCTGAATTTCTCGAGTCCTATGTAAAACTCCGCGCCGCCCAACTTGTCATACTGCCACAGCCTCTGAACGACAGCACGGTCGTTGGCACTCGGATTGCCGCTATTTTTGAGGCGGGGAACACTGTCGAGCCAACGAGTGAGGAAGGAAAGACCTCCACGGAATTGGTTAAGTTGCAGGAGGTTCAGAAACTTACCGCAGCACTGGTGGAGTTCGAAAACAAAGCCATTGTGATCGTCGAATCGGGAAATGCATCTAAGGCTATCCAGCTTCTTCATGGCGAAGCCCATTCGTTGGCCAAGGCCGAGGCGTTGCGTTCGATTGATGTGTTTGCAACCACAATCGATCAGCGCGCCAATCGTGAAGCGGAAGAGCTAGATTCCAAAGAAATACAACTCTACCGGAACTATGGATTTCTGCTGTTTATCATTATGGCGGCAACGCTGTTTGAATTTATGTGGGGCAAAAAGCAAATTGTCGCGCCCATAGAAGAACTCACGCGGAAAGCCAGCAGCATGGCTGACGGCGACTATCAACAACGCGCCGATATTGAAGCGACAAACGAAATCGGTGTGCTGGCCTCCACTTTCAATAAAATGGCAGAATCCATTGAGTTAGACATTGCTGACAGAAAGCGTATCGCGGAAGAGGTGGAAACATTACGCAAAAAGGCTGAGGACCGCTCGGTGGAGCTTGAGGTCGCGTTAGACACGGCCGAGCAAGCCACCAAAGCGAAGGGAGAGTTTCTCGCCTCCATGAGCCACGAAATCAGAACGCCCATGAATGGGGTCGTGGGAATGGCGGATTTGCTTTCGCAGACCAATCTAAGCGAAGAGCAGCACTTAATGCTGAATACGATCAAAGATTCCGGCAATTCGCTGCTGACGGTTATTAACGATATTCTCGACTTTTCAAAAATTGAAGCCGGGAAACTGGATATTGAAAGCGTTCCCCTGTCAATTGTTGACGTACTCGAAGGAGCCGCGGCCACGATTTCACCCAACGCCTCGCGAAAGAACGTTCAAATCATCACGTATGTCGATCCGGATATTCCCCAAACCTTGCTTGGCGATCCTGTGCGCCTTCGACAAATCATCTTCAATCTAACAGGTAACGCCGTAAAATTTTCCGAGGAAGGCGAAGTGACCGTCCGGGCGGATAGAATGTCAGCAGACGGGGAGGGCACGCGAGTTAAGATTTCGGTTGTTGATAATGGCATTGGGATTTCGCAAGACGCTCAAGACCATTTGTTTGAAGCGTTTACCCAGGCAGATAGTTCCACGACGCGGCGTTTCGGTGGAACGGGTCTCGGATTGACCATTTGCAAGGGCCTGACCAACAAGATGGGCGGAAAGATTACTGTCGAGAGCCAGCTAGGTTTGGGTTCGACATTTGCTGTCGAAATCCCCTTGGCCCAGGGCGATGGGGAAGCGACGAAATCCAGCGGCACCGATTTGGATGGAATTCAGGTGTTGGTCGTCACGGCGAGCGAAATGCTTGGCTATTCCGTCAAACGCTATTTGGAGCACTGGAACGCCAAAGTGCAAATTGCTTCCAGCGATGCAGATGTCGACGAGAAAATATCGGCCCTCCAAGGTGACAACAAGGTCTTCGATATTATTGCGTTTGACTTCAACCTGAGTGAAACCCGCCAGCTCGATATGGCGGAGAAGTACGCGTCGGAACGCACAAAGTTTCTGTTGATGTTGGATGGTCAACGGCGTAGCGCGCGCATCCAAGCCCCCGATATTGTGACGCTGGATGGCAACCCCTTGCGTCAATTGCAACTTATAAATGCCGTGGCCGTGGCCGTTGGCCGCGCCAGTCCGCTCGTAAAATCGGATGTCGGGAACGAAATCCCCAAGACTTACGTTGCTTTGTCAGTAGAAGAGGCTTTGGCTCAAGGCACGTTAATTCTGTTGGCCGAGGATAACATTACCAATCAAAATGTTATTCAGCGTCAACTCAAAATGCTGGGTTATACCTGTGAAATTGCGGACGACGGCAAGCTCGGCTTAAAGGCCTGGCGGGAACGCGATTACGGTTTGCTGCTGTGCGATTGCCACATGCCCCACATGGATGGTTTCGAATTGACCGCTGCAATTCGTAGCGACGAATTGGGTTCAGGCAAGCGCGCACCCATCATTGCGGTAACGGCCAACGCTCTCGAAGGCGAGGCCCAAAGGTGCATTGCCAACGGAATGGACGACTATCTTTCCAAGCCGCTGAAGATGGACGATCTAAAAGCAATGCTCAAAAAATGGATGCCGATTTACAAACCCGTAGAGGCCGTGGAGACGGAGGAACCGGAGTCCGAACCGGGCACCTCGAAGACGAGCGCGTCCGGCAACGGCGGCAACGGGGAAAATGGTGCAATAGATCCGTCCGCCCTGAAGGACGTTTTCGGCGACGACGAGGGCACACTCCGTGAAATCCTGAAGGATTTCGTGGACCCGGCCACCTCCAACGTTGAAGAAATTGAGGCCGCTTATGCCAGTCGCTCGGCGAACGGCGTCGCGGCCGCCGCGCACAAACTCAAGTCGTCTTCGCGAAGCGTCGGTGCCAACGATCTGGCCAATTTGTGCCAAACCCTCGAAGCGGCTGGCAAGGCCGAAGACTGGGGTGAGATTGATAAGGCAACTCCGGACCTGGCGGGCGTCATGCGGAAAGTTACCGACTACATAAAGGCTCTTTGAGTTCTGCTTCGGGTCAGGGGCCGGCTTCAGTGATAATCCTGAAGCTGGTCTGCTATGCGGGTTGAAGCGGACGCCTTTCCCTAGAAAAATATTTTCGACAATGTGCTGCCCCTGAAACGCTGGGAAACCGGTCATATTCTATGTCCGTTCCGGGTCGTTTCAATACTTAACCCGAACCCCTTGATCGTCGATGCCGGACGTTTTTAGGCCCAAACGTCAAGGCCCCAGATGTTACGCCACTGTCACAAAAACTTAAAAAATCGTGCATGGAATTGCGGCGGCGCGCGGTCTACATCCTCGGCGAAATCAACGGATAAAACAGAGGGAATTTTGAACGCCGCGCAAACACCGGACTACACCCTGGTCCAAAAAACAATCTATCGCGCAAACCGCCTGCGCAACGCCGTCGAGGCCGAAGGAAAAACGGGCCTCCGCGTGGGACTGGCGGGTGCTTTTCTCGTTGGCGTCCTGATCGCCACCGCTTTTATCTCAAGCGCCACCGAAGGCGGGCTGCTGATTGTCGCCGCAGGCGTCATCGGCGGCTACATGGCGCTCAATATCGGGGCCAATGACGTGGCCAACAGCATGGGCCCAGCGGTGGGATCGCGCGCCATTACCATGGGCGGTGCGCTGCTCATCGCCGCGGTCGGCAACACGGCGGGCGCCGTCATTGCCGGCGGCGACGTGGTTTCGACCATCTCCAAGGGCATTATCGACCCCTCGCTAATGCCCGACATCGGCATTTTCATCACGGCCATGATGGCAGCCCTTCTGGCCGCCGCCCTGTGGCTCAATCTGGCGACCTATGTGGGCGCGCCGGTTTCGACAACCCACGCCATCGTCGGCGGCGTCATGGGGGCCGGGATCGCGGCCACCGGAATTTCGGCCGTTAATTGGATCACCATGGCCAAGATCGCCGCCAGTTGGGTGATCTCGCCGCTCATGGGCGGCATCATCGCCGCGTTGTTCCTGACCCTGGTCAGACGCACCATTTTGTTCAAGCCCGACCGCATCGCGGCGGCGCGGCGCTGGGTTCCGGTTCTGGTCGGCATCATGTGCTCGGCCTTCGCCATGTATCTGATGGTCAAGGGTTTGAAGCGTGTCTGGAAGTTTGACGGGGAAATGGTCGCCGTCGCGGGCGTTGCCGTATTCCTTCTTTCGTGGTTTGCCGTGCGGCCCTTTATCGCACGTCAGTCGGTCGGTCTTGAAAACCGCAAAAAGGCCGTTCACGGGCTGTTTGCGGTGCCCCTGATTTGCGCTGCCGGGCTGCTGACCTTCGCCCACGGCGCCAATGACGTGGCCAACGCGGTCGGGCCGCTGGCTGCCATCGTCGGCTCGCTGACATCGGGCGAGATCACCGCAAAGGTCGTCGTGCCGATCTGGGTTCTCATTATCGGCGGCCTGGGTATTTCCATCGGGCTGGGCATTTTCGGCCCGCGCCTTGTGCGCACCGTTGGCGAGAAGATTACCAAGATCAATCCGATCCGCGCCTTTTGCGTGGCTTTGTCGGCGGCCATTACCGTTTTGATCGCGTCCGCTCTGGGCCTTCCGGTCAGTTCCACCCACATTGCCGTGGGCGGCGTGTTCGGCGTTGGTTTCCTGCGCGAGGTTCTGCACTACCGGATTTCAGCGGCGCGCGCCGCCCGGCTGCAACCGGAAGCTCCTTTGGTGGCGCAACCGGTCGGGGCGGCGATAGCGACGGAAATCACCATCCCCGCCAAACCGAAAAAGAAGAAGAAAAAACGCAAGCTGGTGCGCCGCAAGCACGTGACCACGATCATCGCCGCCTGGCTGGTCACCGTGCCCCTGGCCGCATTCCTGGCCGCGTTCCTGTTCTTCGTGCTGCACTACGGCAAGGAAATGCCATTTTAATTTGATGAAAGGCCCGGCGTCGGAGGCGACCAGGGCTTTTCCTTGCGCGTCATCAATCTGTCACATCTACGTCAAAAATAATTCAAAAGTCTCGCGTGGATTCGCGGCGCGCGATTCGACACCATTGGAGGATTGACAGCAAAAGGGCCAAAGGGCGAAAGCGCTCCCGCCAAGGCCACGCGAGGTTTGAATGATCGCGGCGCAATCAACCCAAAATCCGGCGATTCAAAGGCCGGTTTATCTCCCCAACCGCCTGCGCCGTGCAGTCGAGACCAAAGGGCGCGGCGACATCCGCGTCGGACTGGCCGGGGTGTTCCTTGTCGGCGTTCTCTTTGCCACGGCATTCATTTCCAGCGCTGCGGAAGGTGGACTGCTGATCGTCGCCGCCGGGGTCATCGGCGGTTACATGGCACTCAATATCGGGGCCAACGACGTCGCCAACAATATGGGTCCGGCGGTCGGGTCCCGCGCCATCACCATGGTTGGGGCGCTGGTCATTGCCGCCGTGTGCGAAACCGCGGGTGCGGTTGTCGCGGGCGGCGATGTGGTTTCGACCATCGCCAAAGGCATCATCGATCCGGCAGCCATGAACGATACCGGAATTTTCGTAACCGCCATGATGGCCGCCCTGCTGGCCGCCGCCCTGTGGCTCAACTTAGCTACCTATGTGGGCGCGCCGGTTTCAACGACCCACGCCATCGTCGGCGGTGTCATGGGAGCCGGGATCGCCGCCGTTGGCTTGGGCGCCGTGCAATGGGGAACCATGGCCAAGATCGCCGCCAGCTGGGTCATCTCGCCGGTCATGGGCGGCGTCATCGCCGCGCTTTTTCTGACCCTCGTCAGGCACACCATCCTGTTTCAGCCCGACCGCATTGCGGCGGCGCGGCGCTGGGTTCCGGTCTTGGTCGGCATTATGTGTTCGGCCTTCGCCATGTATCTGATGGTCAAGGGCTTGAAACGCGTCTGGAAGTTCGATGGGGAAATGGTGGCCGTCGCGGGCGTGGCCGTATTCTTCCTTTCCTGGCTGCTTTTCCGGCCCGTTATCGCGCGCAAATCGGTTGGCCTGGAAAACCGCAAAAAGGCGGTGCATGGCCTTTTTGCCGCGCCGTTGATCGCGGCGGCCGCGCTTCTATCGTTCGCCCACGGAGCCAACGACGTGGCCAACGCGGTGGGGCCGCTGGCCGCCATTGTCGGCGCGCTGTCGACGGGCGGCATGGCGGCGAAGGTGGGTATCCCGTTGTGGGTGCTGATCGTCGGGGCCGTCGGCATCTCGGTCGGCCTGGCCCTGTTCGGCCCCAAACTCATTCGCACCGTCGGCGAACAGATCACCAAGCTCAATCCGGTCCGCGCCTTTTGCGTGGCCCTGTCGGCAGCCATTACGGTTTTGATCGCCTCGGGGTTGGGGCTTCCGGTCAGCTCCACCCACATCGCCGTGGGCGGCATATTCGGGGTCGGATTCCTGCGTGAAATCACGCAGAATCACTGCGCGGGGGCGAAAAAGAAAAAGCTGGTCCGGCGCGGGCACCTGGCGACCATCGTTTCGGCCTGGCTGGTCACCGTACCGCTGGCCGCCCTGTTGGCCGCGGCCCTCTTTTTCGCGCTGCACACCAGCAAGGTGTCAGCGTTCTAGGGCCGCTTGGTGAAGAGCCGCCGAATCCGCGCTGAAACAACAGAAGATCACACTATTCAAGCCACCGTCATGGGCCAGAAAATCGGCGACGGTGCGCGTCGCGATGGCCGCCGCGCGGCTCAGCGGAAAACGGTAAACGCCGGTGCTGATGGCCGGAAAGGCGATGCTTTGCAGACCGTTCTCCGCCGCCACCTCCAGCGAGCGCCGATAGCAGCTGGCCAGCATCCCTTCCTCGCCCTGTGTCCCGCCATGCCACACCGGCCCCACCGTATGGATCACGTGACGGGCGGCAAGATCATGGCCGCCGGTTATTTTGGCCTCGCCCGTAGGGCAGCCGCCAAGGGTGCGGCATTCGGCCAATAGTCCCGGTCCGGCCGCGCGGTGAATGGCCCCGTCCACCCCGCCGCCGCCCAAGAGAGACTCGTTGGCGGCGTTGACGATGGCATCCACGTCGAGCACCGTGATATCACCGGTTATGACGGACATGCGGGACGTCACGGTTCCTCCGCCCGCGCCGCCTCCTGCGGCGGGAATTTTCGCATCATCCAAATGAGCAGCGCCAACCCGGGCAGCGCCGCGCCCGTCGTAATAATAAAGTAGCTGACCCAGTCCACATTGTCGGCCAGCCAGCCCCCGCCCGAGGCGAAGATGGTCCGCGCGAACGCCATGAACGATGACACCAGCGCATACTGCGTCGCCGTATAGGCCAGATTGCACAGGCTGGACAGATAAGCGACAAACGCCGCCGTTCCCATGCCGCCGGTGAAGTTCTCAACGCTAATGGTGACGGTCAGCATGGGCACCGAATAACCGACGTAAGCCTGCGCCGCGAAGATCAGGTTCGATAGTCCCTGCAGCACCCCGCAGAACAATAAGGCCCGCAGGATACCCCATTTGAACACAATGATACCGCCGAGCAAGCCACCCGCGATGGTCATGAGAACGCCGTAGCCTTTACTGATGACACCGATCTCGGTCTTGGAGAAACCGATCTCCAGATAGAACGGATTGGCCATCACGCCCAGCAGCGCGTCGCCGTACTTGTAAAAGGCGATGAACAGCAAAATGATGATCCAGTTGGGCCGCGTCATGAAGTCGGCAAAGGGGCAAACCACCGCCTTATAAATCCAGCCCGCCAACTCCTGAAGCCGCCCGGGAAGATGGGCGTTGCGTTCCATGAAGGCGACGCCGCGTTCCTCCAGCGCTTTTGATTCTTCCGTCTGTACGCGTTTGGGTTCGGGTGTCAGCAGGACCGTGATAACACCGATCCCCATCAAGCCCGCCATGGCCGCATAGGCCCAGAACCAACCCGCGACATCGGCCACCACCAGCGCGCCACCGCCGGCCGCGACCATGCCGATGCGATAGCCCATCACGATATTGCCCGCGCCAGCACCCAGCTGATCTATGTCGAGAATTTCCACGCGGTAGGCGTCAATGACGATGTCCTGGGTAGCCGACGCAAAAGCCAGGGTTACTGCCCAGAAAGCCACTATCCAAAGATTGGCGGACGGATCGGAAGACCCCAGGCCCAGCATTCCGGCGATAACGGCGAATTGCGAAAAAATCATCCAGCCGCGCCGCTGGCCTAACAGGCTGGTCAGCAGTGGCAGCGGCATGCGGTCAACCAGCGGCGACCATAAATACTTGAAACCGTAGGCGATGCTGGCCCAGCTAAACAGGCCGATGGCGGTTTTGGAAACGCCCGCTTCCGACAGCCACGCCGACAGGGTCGAATAGACCAAAAGGATCGGCAATCCGCTGGAAAACCCCAGAAACAGGACGGTGATGACGCGCCGGTCCAGATACACCTTTGCCGATTGGAGCCATGTCTGCATGGTTGGCCGTCTCCTCGCGCACGCGGTTAACGCCGCGCGGAAGCGCGCAAAGATCGCTACTCCTCGGCGGCGCGTTCAGCCCTTTTACGATCATGCGGGTTAAGCAGTCGTTTACGCAGGCGGATGGTTTTGGGCGTCACTTCCACCAACTCGTCATCGCCAATGTAGGCGATGGCCGGTTCCAGGCGCAGGCGGCGAGCGGGCGAGAGGCGAATGGCGTCGTCCTTGCCCGAGGCGCGAATATTGGTCAGGTGCTTGGTTTTGAGCGGATTGACGATCAGATCGTTGGGCCGCGTATGCTCGCCCACGATCATGCCCTCATATATCTTGGTGCCCGGCTCCACGAACAGCGGGCCGCGCCCTTCCAGACCGTTCAGGGCATAAGGCACCGCCGAACCGGTGGAGCTGGAAATGAGCACCCCGCTGCGCCGCCCCGGAATGGCCCCCTTGTAAGGCGCGTAACCGTGATAAATGCGGTTGAGCACGCCGGTGCCCCGGGTTTCGGTCATGAACTCGCCGTGATACCCGATGAGCCCGCGCGACGGCGCATGAAACGTCATGCGCGTCTTGCCGCCGCCCGACGGGCGCATGTCCATCAATTCGCCTTTGCGAACGCTGACGGCCTCGACCACGATGCCGGAAAATTCATCGTCCACGTCCACCTGAATTTCTTCAATGGGTTCGGTGCGCGCGCCGGTGTCGGGATCGGTGCGGTACAGAACGCGCGGCCGCGAGATGGACAGCTCGTAGCCTTCGCGCCGCAACGTCTCGATCAGCACGCCCAGTTGCAGCTCGCCCCGCCCGGCCACCTCGAAGGCGTCCTTGTCGGCGGTTTCGGTCACGCGAATGGCCACGTTGCCCTCGGCTTCGCGCATCAGGCGGTCGCGGATCATGCGCGACGTCACCTTGCTGCCATCCTGGCCTGCAAAGGGCGAATCGTTAATGGAAAAGGTCATGGACAGGGTCGGCGGATCAACCGGCACGCCGCCGATGGACCCGGTGATTTCCACATCGCACAGGGTGTCGGCCACGGTCGCCTTGGTGAACCCGGCCAGCGCCACGATGTCACCCGCTTCGGCCCGCTCGACGCCAATGCGCTTTAAACCCCGGAACACCAGAACCTTGGAAAGACGCGTCGTTTCCACCTCTTCACTTTCGGGGTTCATGGCCTTGACGGTCATGTTGGTCGTGACGAAACCCGACTGGATGCGCCCCGTTAGCACCCGGCCCAGGTACGGGTCGGATTCCAGCGTTGTCGCTAGCATGGTAAAGGCCCCGTCCGGCTGCACCTCGGGCGACGCCACATGTTCGACAATGCGCTCCACCAAACAGTCCAGATCCTTGCCGACCACGCCCGGCTCGGTCGAGGCCCAGCCTTCCTTGGAGGACGCGTACAAAACCGGGAAGTCAAGCTGCTCGTCCGTAGCACCCAGGGCGGCGAACAGATCAAACACTTCCTCATGCACCTCTTCGACCCGTTGTTCGGGCCGGTCCACCTTGTTGACCACCACGATGGGCTTCAGCCCCAAAGCCAGCGCCTTGGCCGTCACGAACTTGGTTTGCGGCATGGCCCCTTCAACGGCGTCCACCAGCAAAAGAACGCCGTCGACCATGCCCAGAATGCGCTCCACCTCGCCGCCGAAATCGGCATGACCGGGGGTGT
>Ga0233431_1000882_pt1 | contig 58642 bp, 50 predicted proteins | sample SI_118_April2016_FD_179867 | JGI IMG/M metagenome (GOLD analysis project Ga0233431, IMG submission 179867) | Seawater microbial communities from Saanich Inlet, British Columbia, Canada - SI_118_April2016_200_MG | ecosystem: Environmental > Aquatic > Marine > Inlet | place: Canada: British...
TAAATTTGAAGTATGAAAAAATGATTTTGTAAACTGAAATTTTGTCATATTAAAGCGTTCTTTAAAACCAAAATCTAGAGGGGTCAATATGGCCGGATTGAGGGGTCAACATGACCGGAATATCCAATTGTCTTGTCCTACTGAAACAGCTATAGAAAATAGTTGTTTCTTGCTGATACTCGCAATGATTTAGCCCAACTTGGATTAGGAGATGTTCAAAACATCAGTTCGTTGTTTATAGAATTTCAGAAACATTTATACGAAAAAGTAGCGTAGTGAATTTTTTTGTCTTACTTTAAATAAGGAGAATCACTAAAACTGAACCCCCATAACCAAAATATCATCTATTTGTTCAAAATTGCCCATCCAGTCAATTATGGTTTGTTCCAGAATTTGCTTTTGTTCGTTCATGGGCTTTTGATGAATTTCTAATATCAGTTTTTTAAAAGAATTTGATTTGAATTTTTTGTTGTTTTCTCCACCAAATTGATCAATATATCCATCAGAAAAAATATAAATCATATCGTTTTTCTGCATTTGAAAGTCGTGATTTGAAAAATCTTTCCTTTCATCAGTATAAATTCCAATGGGCATTTTATCTCCCTTAGTTTCAATCAATTCATTATCTCTAATAATATAAAGCGGATTATTGGCTCCGGAAAATTGCAAAATTTTTGTTTGATGGTCGTATATGCAAAAAGCCATATCTATCCCGTCTCTTGTTTGGTTTAATTCTCCGGCTTGATGCAAGGATGAAATCACAATTTCGCGAAGTTTTACAAGTATTTCGGCAGAAGATAAGTTATTATATTTATTTATGATTTCGTTTAATGAAGTGATGCCAAGAATGCTAATAAATGCACCGGGGACACCATGTCCTGTGCAGTCAGAAACAGAAAAATATGTTTTATCGTCTTTATTTGAAAGCCAATAAAAATCGCCACTAACAATATCTTTAGGTTTATTTAATATAAAAAAGTCGTTGAAGTATTTTTTAATATTGGCTTGGCTTGGAAGGAAAGCACATTGAAGAGTATGAGCATACCTAATGCTTGCCGTAATTTGCTGATTTTTTAGAGCAAGTTCGGCATTTGCCTTTTCCTGAAGTTCAGTTTTTTCTTTTAAATCGAGCTGTGTTTTTACTCTTGCGAGAAGTTCTTTTGCATTAAAAGGTTTTGTTAGAAAATCGACACCACCAACTTCAAATCCTTTTATAATGCTTTCGTTATCGGTTTTTGCAGTAAGAAAAATTACAGGGATATTTTTTGTTTTATTTGAAGATTTTAATATTTTACATACTTCGTAGCCATCCATATTTGGCATCATCACATCCAAAAGTATTAAATCGAAATCGTTATCGTTTGCCATAGAAATGGCTTGTATGCCAGTTTGGGTATAAGTGATTTGATAGTTTTCTTTTAATAGAATATTTCCTACAACCTGAATGTTTTTCGGAACATCATCTACTATAAGTATTTTGAAATCACTATTTTTCTTTTGATAATACATTTCGTTTATAATATTTGTCTTGTCTTCTTTTTAGTTTTATTAAAAAATATAAATTAACAATCTTTTATTCATAATTCATCAATTTCCTGATAGCTATCGGGAAATAATTCAAGCAAACTATCCTTTAACTTTAATCTTGAGTTTTTGACCTATAACTAAATTTTTTGCATTAGAAATATTATTCAATTTCATAATATCGTAGTTTGAAACACCCGGATATTTTTTTGCAATTGTCCAAAGATTATCGCCTTTTCTTACGGTGTAATATACATAGCTGGAGTTATATGTTGTTTTGGTTTTTTGACTAACAGAAACTGTTTTTCCTATCGATTTTTGTTTCTGCTCGAAAGTCATTGAACTAATATTGGAATACTTTTTCTTTTCATCTTTTGGAACATAAACCACTAATTTTTGCCCAACCTTTATCAGGTTTCTGTAAATATTATTCCAGCCTCTGAGTTTTGAAACACCCACATTGTACCAACTGGCAATATATCCCAGATTGTCGCCAGCTTGAACATGATAGTATAATTTCACACTATTCTTTGGTGGAGGTGCCGAATAGCTCGATGCAGAATATTTTGCAGGCGATTTTGAAATGTGTTCAGGATTAAAAAACACCAAGTCTTTATAGGTAAAAATAGAATCTTCCAAATCGATATAACTTGCAATGTATTGTTCAGGAATTCTCAAAAAATAATCCTTCTTTTTGTTTTCGGGGATTATATCTTTTTTGAAATGTGGATTCATGTCTCGCAATTGCTGAATTGGAATGTTTAAAACTTCGGAAACCTGCCCCAGATGAAGCTTTTCTTTAACACAAATTGTATCGGTAACAGTTGGAATTTCTATATTTTTAGGCTGCAAATTATGTTCTTCATAATAATTCATGGTGTAGCTTGCAGCTATGAATGCCGGAACATATCCGCGTGTTTCGCGCGGCAAACGATAGTATATATCCCAATAATTTCTTTTTCCGCCCGAGCGTCTAATGGCTTTATTTACATTTCCAGGACCGCAATTATAAGCTGCAATCACAAGTGTCCAGTCTCCAAAAGTTTTATATAGGTCTTTCAGGAAACGAGCAGCAGCATGGCTCGATTTTATTGGGTCGCGTCTTTCGTCGATATATGAACCTATTTCAAGTCCATACATTTTTCCGGTAGAATACATAAATTGCCAAAGTCCGGTAGCACCAGCTCGTGAAACTGCTCTTGGATTTAGAGCCGACTCTATTACAGGTAAATATTTTAATTCTTGTGGAAGATCGTAATATGCCAAAACTTCTTCAAAAATTGGAAAATAATAGTCGGTAAGTCCTAACATTATTTCAACTTTGTCGCGCTTCTTTTTTGTGTAAACATTAAGGTAACTTTTTACATTTGAGTTGAACGAAAGGTCTATCATTGAATTTAGTTCAGCAAAACGGCTTATAAAAACAGAATCAGCAAAACTTGGAATTAGGCTTGTATCTGCAAGCGAGAAATTAGTGTCGATATGATTTGCCGAAACTGCTTTTTTTATGTACCAAAGATTTACCAAACTATCCAGATTGTCAGCAAACCTGAAGTTTTTCATCTGATAATTTATTTCTAACGAGTCTCGGGTTTTGGTGGAATCGTTAGTGTCTGTCGCAGCAAAAGATAAACTATAATTGAATAAAAATTGTATGAATATTAATATTGAAATTTTTTGTTTCATTTAAGATTATGATTTTGTTTGTTGATAGGTTTAAAATTAATGATAAAATTTAAGAGTAAGAGATATTCCGGGTGCATTTTCGATGTATGCAATATTCAGCATTTTTGGTTGTAGATTTAAAGAAATATCTTCGCTTACATCGAAGCTATAGAAATATCCATCGACTGAGGCATCTACAATATTTAGCACATATAATGCAAACATTCCAATGAAACTCAAATCGCGGCTTCTACGGTATTCGGTAGTAAAAAATAAGATTTCGTCGGAAGACCTTGTACCTTGAAATTCGTCAATAGTTGTTTCATCATCATCGGTTAGAGCTATGTATGCTTTTCTAAATCGTTTATATTCGGTATTGTTAAAATTTGCAGCATATATTAATGCTCCAAAACCTGCATAGATAACAGGAATTTTCCAATATTTTTTGTTGTAGGCTTGTCCGAGACCGGGCAGAATTACTGAAGAAATTGTAGCTTTTCGTGGCGAATGAATAGTATTCATATATTGCTGATTTGCTAATGTATCAATAGTTTGTGCTTTTGCGAATTTGCTCAAAACAATAATTGCAAAAATTAGAATGATATATGAAAAACTTTTCAATATATTGATTTTGTATTTCAAATTGAATTTTACAGGCTAAACTATATTTCGCTTCCTTTTTTGTCTAAAAGTTCAATAATATATTCCAATTCAGAATCGCTTTTAAAAGGAATAACAATCCTACCATTTCCTTTTTTTGTTTTCACAAATTGTATATTGGTTTTGAAATATTTCGACAGATGGTTTTCTAACTGATGATATTCTGTTGGGGTCGAATATTTGCCCTTTGGTTTGTTTTTCGAGTGTTTATCAACCAGATTTATCTTGCTAATCAACTCTTCTGCTTTCCTTACAGATAGTTCGGCATCAATAATTTTTAAACAGATTTCTATTTGTTTTTCAGGATTTTGAATATTTACTAAGGCACGAGCGTGACCCATCTGGATTTTATTATTTTTTATACCAAGTTGTACTTCGGGAGTAAGTTTCAGAAGCCGCAAATAGTTTGTAACCGTAGCTCGTCCTTTCCCTACCCGTTCGCTCAGATTTTCTTGGGTGAGATTACATTCATCTATTAATTGTTGGTAGCTTTGAGCAATTTCAATTGCGTCTAAATCTTCTCGTTGAATATTTTCAACAAGCGCCATCTCCAGAATTTCTGAATCGTTAGCTGTGCGAGTATAAGATGGAATTTTCGAAAGTCCGGCTATTTTCGATGCTCTGAGCCGGCGTTCACCAGTAATTAATTGATACTTATCTTCATTAATTTTACGAACTGTGATTGGTTGAATTACTCCAAGATTTTTGATAGATTGAGCTAATTCATTCAATTTTTCTTCATTAAATTCTTTTCTTGGCTGAAAAGGATTTACTTCAATTTTGTCAATTTTGATTTCGTTTATAAGTTCATTTTTTGGCGATATGATTTCGTCTGCATCGCTTATCAATGCTCCTAATCCTCTTCCTAAGACATTTTTTTTTGCCATATGTTAGTTGGTTATTTGATTTTTTCTTATGTTAGCAATTAGTGTTTTGTTTTTTATTAATACAAGTTTGTTCTTTCAATTTAGTTCTCTTGATATTATTTTTCATATATTTTAAAGTATTCACTTAACATTTCTTTTATTCAAAATTTCAGATCATTTTTGTAATCAACATTCAATTATCTTTTTTGTAATGAAAAGGAATGTACATTCTTCTAACCATTCAAGTATTTTAATCAAAACTTTCTCCAAATAACCAATATTTAGGCTCTTTGTCTGATAACTCTAATCTAATACTTTGTGTTATGGTTTCTTTTTCTTCTTTTGTTAAAATATCTATTTGATTATTATCGTCTAAAATTTCATTTAATGTATTTTCTCCAATATTTAAGAAATATTGAAAATTATCATCCTTTATCAGTTCTAAAATAACTTTAAAAATTGTTGTTTTCTGTCTTGGATCCATTTCCGAAAAGATACATCCATCATGTGCTAAAAAATTAAGTGCATTTTTATTTAGTAAATACAACAAAACATCATAGCAAAATATCTTTACTTCGCCAACACCTTGTGAACCTTCTTTTGGGATGTGGGAATTAATATTAAAAAGATATTTTGCTGTTGGTGCTTCTTCTGTTTTTAAAGAACCTCCTTTGTTGTCGTAAAATCGCTTTACTAAACCTCTAAATATTCTTTCATTTTCATTGTGTTCTTCGTGATTTTTTTCGAGATAAGAAATGCTTTCTTGTTTTACGATAGCGTTTTTCACATCTAAATCACTTTTGTCTCTTTTGAAGTCACTTAAAATATTTTCGTATTTTTCTAAATCATTTTTTTCAGTTTCAAGAGTCTTGATTCTATCTTTTAGACTATCTCTTTCTTCCAAAGCTCCACTATTATTTAAGTCCTTTAAGATACTATCTCTTTTTGTAGATATGCTCTCTTTGTCAGTTTGTAACTGAATTAATAATATTTTTAAATCTCTAGTTTCAATAGATAATCTTTTTTTTCTATTAATTATTAAATTTGTATGAAATTCTTGTGCTTGGTCTAGCCTTTTAATTACCTTATCTTCAAAAAAGAAATTAGCTTCATTAAAAAGCTGCTCTATTTTTTTTATATCAATATTTGTGCTTTTTGAATCTTCAAGGCTTATTTCTTTTCTTTTTAATCTGTTGTCGTTAAAAAATATCTGATTCCTAAGTTCATTTAGTTGCGATGTTAAGTCATCTGCTTTTTGCTTTAATGCATCAAAATTTTCTGCTATAATAAAATCTCGTAACTGAATATCTAATCTTTTAATTTCATCTTTAATGTCATTGACATTTGAACTATCCAGAGCCTTTTTGTATTCTTCAATAGTTGTTTTAGCTTTTTCTAATTTTTCTAATTTCTTTTTTATATCATAACTTTTCTCTACTAATTTTAAATCAATCTTAAGTAAAGATAGGTTAGCATACCTTTGGGAATAATCTTCAAGCGGACGACCTTGTTGTGCTAAAATATTACTATAATAACTTATTTCGCTACTATGTTTTCTTGCAAAGCAATTAAAAGTTTGTTTAAATGATGGTTTAGAATCGACACTACCTAAAAATAGTTTGTTTAATTCTTTTGGGTAATTGGTTTGTGTTACTTTTCCCCCATTTAAATAAAAATCTCTTTGCGAAAAATTCTTCTTTATGATATGTTCTTTTTCACGATGAATAAAAGTTAATATAAAGTCTCCATAATTTGATAAATACTCTTTGAGTTTTTTATCTGCTTTAGTCTTAAAACTTGAACCAAACATATAATGAATTAAAGATAAGGACATACTTTTTCCTATACCATTAATAGATTTTTTTTGCTCTTTGGTCAATTGCGTACCAACAACAATATTTAAACCTTTTTCAAAGTTTATTGTTCTGAATTTTGGATTACTAGATGTTAATTTTAATAATTTCATTATTATCCATTATTTTATCCGTCATATAGAGAAAATCAACTGCTAAAATCAATTTTTCTATTGCTATTTTCTTATAATACCTTCTATTAAATACCTCCAACAAATCATCCAAAGACATATTAGCCTCCTTTAATATTTCAATAATAATAGCTGAAATACTTATGAGACTATCAACAGGCTGTATAGTATTACTAGGAATTATCATTTTTTTATACCTATATCACAAATTTCAAAAAAGAAAGATATAATAATCCAACTAATTGACATTGAATTAAAGTCTTTGATATTTATTTTACCTTCTAAATTTTGATGTAAATTATTAATAATTTTATTGAAATCTATATTATTAGTTTTGCATAAATCATTTAGTTCCGATAATGTTTTATCCACTAATACAGACTTTGACACTTTAGGCAATAACAAATGCACTAAAATATCTTTATATAATTCATCTACTACTAATTTTCTCAAATCACTTAATAAATCATTTTCACTATCTACAATATTGATGTAATCTAAACCGCCATTTATTTCACTTGCAATTCTACTGTTTATATTATTTAGTTCTATTTTTTCACTAGTATCAATAGTTCCAAAATCATCATCATAGTTGGGGTTTATTTTAGAATAATTTTGTATTAGGTGTTTAAAAACAAGATTTAATACAATTTCATCTGTATATTTTTCTGTATTGTTTTTGAAATGTTTATTGTCTAATTCGATGAGCTTATCATCTGTAAGGTCATTTATTTTATTTATCAAGTCTGTGTAGTCTAATAAACAATCATTCAAATCAATTCCATAATCATTTTTGAATTCTTCAATGGTTTTTTCACTAGGTTTTGATTTATCAAGAAGATAAAATATTTTGATGGTATAATTTTTATACTTTTCTTTTTTTAGGGCTTTAAATGTGTTTTCAACTTTTTCTTTTGTTCGGGTTGTTGTAATTTGATAGGCTAATTTCCGACTTTCATCTACTAAATCAACACAAGAACTATTTTGGCTTTTAAAATTATCATTTTCAAAGTTGTAGCCGTAAACAAAATTGAACACATCTCTAAAGTAATTTTCTGCGTGTATATTTAATCCATATTCATTTATCAACTGGCGTTGTTCAATATCATAGCGAGTTATTGCTAAAACTCTGCTAATACTATTAAATGCTTTTTGCCTTAAATCAATCATTGAGTTTTTCCTTATTTAATAATTCTGACATTAACATTTTTCCAATTCTACTATGGATTTCAAATTTTACTTGTTTTCTTATGTATATTTACGAAACACTAAGAATCTGATATTTCAAACATCAAATCATAGATTGATCAATTTTTGTCATATTATTTTTTTGCAAAAGTTCTCTTGCTAAATTCAGATAATTTTTAGAGCCTTTTGATTTAATATCGTAAGACAAAACTGATTGGCCATAGCTTGGCGCCTCGCCAAGTGTAACATTTCTTTGAATTATTGTATCAAAAACCATTTGTTTGAAATGTTTTTTAACTTCATCTACAACTTGGTTAGAGAGGTTTAATCGTGTATCGTACATAGTAAGCAAAAATCCTTCAATTTCTAAAGCAGTATTTAAACGTCCTTGTATAATTTTGATTGTGTTAAGAAGTTTCCCGAGCCCTTCCAAAGCAAAATATTCACACTGAACTGGAATCATAACAGTATCTGCAGCAGTTAAGGAATTTACGGTTATCAATCCTAATGATGGCGAGCAATCAATAAATATAAAATCGTAGTTTTTATTGATTTTTTCAATAACATTACGTAAAACATTTTCCCGATTGGGTCTGTTCAAAATTTCAATTTCGGCACCAACAAGATCTATATTTGAAGGAAGTAAATCGAGATATTCAATTTCTGTATTCAGAATAGCACTATTAGGATCTACATCGTCTATCAAACATTCATATATACTTGATTTTATATGCCGAACATCGAAACCTATTCCTGAAGTTGAATTTCCTTGCGGATCAGCATCAATAAGTAAAACTTTATACTCTAAAACGGCCAAGGCAGCACTCAAATTAATTGCTGTTGTTGTTTTCCCAACCCCTCCTTTTTGGTTTGCCAGTGCAATTACTTTTGCCATATTAATTATTTTATTTATAAAAATGCAAAGTTAAAAATTAATGTATTAAATTTTTAGCATTTGTCCAACTACAGAAATTATAGTGAAATATTGTAAATGCAATTTTCAGTGTTAATGCACACTTTAATGTTTTTATCAAAACATTTTTCTGCCAAATAATCCCAATTCTAATTTTTTTGCAGATGCAAAGGTCCAGACAAAATCAGTAAATGGCATAATAAAAAACTGGTTTTCGATAGGAGGAACATAAAACAATTTGTAGCCCAGCAGAACTGAAAATTTGCTGCTTTTATTCCAAATAATTATTGATTTTTGCTCCAAAGCAATCTCTTTGAAATCTGAAAGTAAAAAATCAAAATCGATAGTATAATTTAGTTTTGGTAAAAATTTTCCGTCAAGGTCGATGCCTGCATATAGCAAATTTTTATCGTGATAAATCGAAGACTTATGATATAAATATGCTTTATTAATTGCAGGAAAATTGCTGTCTTTAAATATTGAAGCGAATTGAAAACCGAGTTTTAGTGTAAGTATGAAATTTGCATTTGTTCGTACTTCATCGGAATTTTTTTCGAAAGCATTACATTTTGAACTTGCAAATCCTCGTGAAATTAAAATTTCATTTTTAAAGGCAATAATTTGAGGAATGATGGATGTATCCGGTAGAATATCGTAAATTTCGGTATTAGCTGCAGCTTTTAATCCGAAGCTTGGATAATGGATACTGTGGTTTGTTGCAATTATCCATCGTTGATTTGTCCATTGTTTTTTCGCTGAAATATTTGGAACTAACAAAAAAGGGATAACATTTGCAGACACTTCAAAACTTTCTGTCAAACCATAACTAAATGGAAGAAATACTCCGTATCTATAATCATTCTTGTCGAGAGTAATTGCTGTTCCTACCGACCAAATATCTGACTGAGAAAAACAATTCAGAGAAAATAGAATTAAAAAATATATCAGACTTTTTTTTACGAATGACATTTGTAGCGATTTTCTTATTTGAAGATGTTTTTTCTTGGAATAGTTGCAACAAAATCTTTCAGATAAAATGGTTCGAAATAAGCCAGATCTTCAAAGATTTTATTTTGAAATATTTGCTCAGATATTTTGCTCATTTTTGTAGCACTTGTGTCAATATTGTCAATAAAAACGGCATTTGGGTGCTTTATGATTGTTTTGCATTTTTTGGCTCCGTTTCCAAAAAAAATCAATTTGTTGTTCGCAAGAAAATCGGCGAATGAGTCTTCGGTGATTATTTCTGCGGAAATTTCCTTTTTCAGAATATTTTGATGATCGAAAATTGCGGTATAAACTTCCATTCTTCTGGCATCTATCATTGGGCAAAAAAGTGTTGGAATACTCTGAGATTTTTCCGAAACAAATTTTTCTGACAATCCGAGTGCCAAAGATTGCAAAGTTGAAACGCTGATTAATGGTTTTTCTATCGCATAAGCAATTCCTTTAGCTGTAGAAACACCAATTCTTAGTCCTGTATATGAACCCGGACCTTTGCTCACTGCAACAGCCTCAATTTGGGTTAATTCAAAATTTGTATCTCGAAAAACTTCTTCAACAAAAACAGTAATAGAAGAAGCATGAGATTTGTCTTCGCTGCTTTCTTTGTAGGAAACTACTTCTCCAGCTTTAGCCAGAGCTATCGAGCATACATTTGTAGAGGTTTCTATGTTTAATATTAGTGCCAATATTTTTTACGAATTATTTATTTGTGCTATTCTGTAAAAATAGATTGAAATTTTACGAAAAATTGAAAGCAGAAAATTTGAGATTTTACAGTTTAATAGAAGTTTTTTTTGAAAAATATTTGTCTGAAAAACAGGTTACTCATCTTCATCGGTAAAGAGTTTTTCCTTATCAACTTTTTCAACTACACTTTCGTCTTTTAGCTTTTTTGAAATTGCATTATATGGCGAAACTACAACTTCTTCGTCAGCAGTCAATCCGCTGTCAATTCTAATATAGTTATTGTCTTGGATGCTTGAAACGACTTTTCGTAGCTTTACTTTTCCATCTTCATAGACAAAAACAACTTCCATCATTTCTTCTTCAAACTTATTGTCAAAAGTTTTTAGACTATCGGCAAGCTGACTTGTATCTTCGCGAGTTGTAACTGCCTGAATAGGAATACTTAAAACATCTTTTTCAATATGGGTTTCAATATCGACATTTGCAGACATGCCAGGACGGAATGGATAAAAATTAGGATTATCTGTAGGAATCAAATGTTTATAGGATTCTTGAAGTATAAGGATCTTTACATCGAAACTTGTAACCTGATCGGTCGATACTCCCAATGTATTTGCAGAGTTGGCAATTTCTGTAACAATTCCTTTAAATTTTTCTTTCAAATATGCGTCAATTTCAATAATGGCTGTATCAAATAAACTGACTCTAACAATATCGTTTTCGTTTACTTCAACTTTAACTTCCATTTTGTTCAAATTGGCTATTCTAAGGAGTTCTGTACCTGCCATTTGAGCTGTTCCTACCACTCTTTCACCTTTTTCTACATTAAGTTTAGAAATGGTTCCATTCATAGGAGCATAAATTGTTGTTTTGGTGAGGTTCTCTTTTGCTTCTTTGAGCGAAGCTTCTGAACTTTTAACTGCAAATTCGGCAGAATTTACTGTCTCTCTGCCTGCTTCTACTTCGGCTTTTGCAACATAAAATGACGATTCGGCTGTTTCCCATTCGGCTTCCGAAATTGCTTTCTGATTCCACAGTTTTTTATTTCGTTTAAATGATAATTCTGCTTGCTTAAATTGAGCTTCAATTTGAACAAGTCGGGCTTTTGAGTTTGCGAGATTTGATTTTGCAGAATTAAGCGAAGCTTTTACTCTGTCTAAATTTGATAAATAAATATCGGGCTTAATTTTGAGCAAGAGTTTTCCTTCTTCAACTTCATCGCCTTCCATTATGTTTAGCTCTACAATTTCGCCAGATACATCTGGGCTGATTTTTACTTCTGTTTCAGGCTGAATTTTCCCGTTTGCAGTAATAGTTTCAATTATGTTCCTTTTCGAGACTTTTTCAGTAGTTACTTTTATGATATCAGCTTTGCCAAACCAGCCTGCCTTTTTTCCTATTAAAGCAAGAATGATAAATACAACTGCTACAATAATTAAATACTTGAGAATTTTATTATTTTTCATTATATGATTATTTTATATAATACTTATTTCAACTAACTAAAAAACAGAACTTTAAGTATGCAGTGTTGATTATAAAACTATTGGTTTTCCATTATAAAAATCTAATATTTTTGTTTTAAATATGTAGTCATATTTCGATTGCAAAAGCTCCGATTGGGTTTGAGATAATTGATTTTTAGCAACATTATAATCAACAGAATTTACCAAGCCAACATCAAATTTTTGTTGAGTATATCTGAATGATTCTTCGATTGAAGTAACTGCTTTTTTTGTTGAAATAAATTTCTTTTGAGCTGCAATTGCATCTGTATGAGCCACTTGAATTTCTTTGTATAAAACATTTTTTTGAAGTTCAAGATTATATTCAGCATTTAATAAAGCAATTTTTGAGTTTTTTACAGCTGTCTGAACCTGCCAGTTATTGAATATCGGTATCGACAAATTAAAACCTAATGATTTGTATGCATTATCTTTTACTTGGTCGGAGAATGGATATGACTCATAAGTTTGAGAAATAGAGGAATATTCTTCAGACCAGACCTCTTCACCTCCTGCTGTGTGACCAATAAGTTGGCTTTCAACCAAACTTGTGAAAAAAATTGATTTTTGCACATTGTTTGAATACCCTGAATAAATCGAGGCGTTTAAACTCAAAGAAGGGTAATACATAGCTTTGGAAATTGCTAGTGCTTTTTCAGAGCTTAAAAGTTGAAATTCGGCACTTTTTATTTGAGGTAGGGAAGAAACTCCTTGCTGATAAATGGAAGAAACCTTCGATAGAGAAACAGATTCATCTACATCAGGCAGATTTGGGTTTTCTATCTCAAAGTTTTCTGTGCTTTCCAATTCTAACAATTGAGTTAGAGTTAAAAATGAGATATCTATTTGGTTTTCCATATTAACTACTTGAAGTTCTTCGGATGCTTGTTGAGCTTGAATTTCCAAAAGACTTCCTTTTGCCAAACTTCCGGCTTCAACTAATTTTTTTGTTCGTTCAACTTGCATATTTGTAATTTCGAGTTGCTTTTGTGCAACAGCAAGAAGCTCCTCGTTAAATAATATTTGAAGAAATGCGGCAGTAATATTCAGTGCAATATCGTTTTTTGTTTTTTCTACATCTTGCAAACTTGAAAGTAAATTAAACTCGTTTTGTTTGATGGCATTGAGTTTTTGTAAACCACTAAAAAGAGTTACACTACTGCTTAACGAAAAATTCATTGATTGGACATTTTCTGTTGTAAACTCATAAGTGTAAGGATCTACCGAACGACCAAAACTATTATTCAATGAAGTATTTCCATTCAAACTTGGCAATAAGTTTAATTTCGATTGAACTAATAAATTTTCCGAATATTTGGCGTTTAATTCTTGTTGCTTTATTTGAATATTGTGTTCCAATGCGTAGTCAATACATTTTTCGAGAGACCACCTTTCTTGCGACAAACCGTTTTTTGATACTAAAAATATAGCACTAAGAATAAAAACTAATTTTAATAATTTCATAATCAATAAATTACAATTTTAATATTTGTAAAAATAATACGATAATATTACAAATTTATTTTAAACTAACTACTTTAAAAAATATTTGTCAAAATTAAATGATTACATCACATTTTGATTGAATTTTCAAATTTATTTTTAACATTTAAATTGTCAGAAAGTATAATAAATATACAAATTTCGAAATTTATTTTTTAGCAAATTTTTAGAATATTATTTTATAAATTACAAACTATTAAAATAATTTATAATAGAATTTGAAAACAAATAATTTTCAAACGGCAAACATGAAGATATATTATTGATATACAGCATATTATATTGTCAAAAAAAATGCTAAAAATCATGTATATATATCAAAATAAATACTAATTTTGACCACAATTTTTTTAATGTATTATAAATAAAAAACATATAAAATGGCAAAGGTGAAAGGAGCTATTGTTGTTGATATTGAAAATTGCAAAGGATGCGAAGTATGTTCTGTTGCTTGTCCTACTCAAGTCATTGGCATGGCAAAAGAGGTAAATGGGAAAGGATATCATTATTCCTACATGGAAAATCCAGAAGCTTGTACAGGATGCACAAGTTGTGCATTAGTTTGTCCTGATTCAGTAATAACAGTTTACAGAAAAAGAGTTTAACAGCAAAAAGTTTAATGTAAAAAATTCAAAATAATGAAAGAATTACGATTAATGAAAGGGAACGAAGCAATAGCAGAAGCTGCTGTTCGTATAGGGGTAGATGCATATTTTGGCTACCCTATCACACCTCAATCCGAAATAATAGAATACTTAATGACAGAAAATCCTGAAGAAAGAACAGGAATGGTTGTTTTACAAGCAGAAAGCGAAGTAGCTGCAATAAATATGTGCTACGGGGCTGGTGCAACCGGGAAAAAAGCCATGACCTCGTCTTCAAGCCCGGGAATAAGTTTGAAACAAGAAGGAATATCATATATGGCAGGAGCCGAAATTCCTTGCGTAATTGTAAATGTAGTGAGAGGAGGCCCAGGACTGGGAACTATTCAACCTTCGCAAGCCGACTATTTTCAGGCTGTGAAAGGTGGAGGACATGGAGATTATAAGATGATAGTTTTAGCTCCATCATCAGTACAAGAAATGGCAGATTTTGCAAAAGATGGATTTGATCTTGCTTTTAAATACAGAACTCCAATTATGATTTTGACGGATGGAGTGATTGGACAAATGATGGAAAAAGTTGAGCTGATGGATTATACTCCCAGACTAACTGATGAAGAATTAATAGAAAAATACACATGGGCAACTACCGGAAAATCTAAAGATAAAGAAAGAAGAATTATCACTTCTTTAGATTTAGATTCTGCAAAACAAGAACAACACAATCATCATCTTCAGTCAAAATACAGACAGATGGAGGAAGAGGAAGTAAGATTTGAAAAATTCAATTGCGAGGATGCCGATTATGCTATGGTAGCATATGGTTCAAGTGCCCGAATTTGTCAAAAAGCAGTAGAGTTAGCAAAAGAGAAAGGATTAAAAGTTGGTTTGCTTCGACCAATAACATTATTCCCATTTCCGAAAAAGCAAATCGAAGAGATGACAAAAAAAGTAAAAGGTATATTATCAGTAGAAATGAGCGCCGGACAAATGGTAGAAGATGTTCGCCTTGCCGCAAACGGAAAAGCCAAAGTCGAGCATTTTGGAAGATATGGAGGAATAGTTCCGACTCCGGAAGAAGTTCTTGAAGCATTGGAACAAAAAGTAATTTCAGCATAGCTGAATGTAATTTTATTTTCAAAATTTAAAATACAGTATAATGGATATAAGCGAAATAATTCAGAAAGAAAATTTAGTATTTAAAAAAACCGAATTTCTGACAGACAAATCACTAAGCTATTGCCCCGGATGTGGACATGGCACGGTTCATAGAATAATGATGGAAGTGGTTGATGAAATGGGAATAGGAGAAGATACTATTGGAATAGCACCTGTTGGATGTTCAGTATTGGCTTATGAATTTATGAATATCGACATGCAGCAGGCAGCACACGGACGAGCACCGGCAGTTGCTACAGGAATAAAAAGATGTTGGCCAAAAAAATATGTATTTACCTATCAGGGCGATGGAGACTTGGCAGCAATCGGGACAGCCGAAACAATTCATGCATGCAACCGTGGCGAAAATATTATTATTGTTTTTGTAAATAATGGAATTTACGGAATGACTGGCGGACAAATGGCTCCAACAACTCTTCCAGGAATGAAATCTTCAACCTCACCTTACGGAAGAGATGTTGCTTCAATGGGTAATCCTTTAAAAATTACTGAATTAGTTGCGCAATTGCCCGGAACAAATTTTGTAACCAGACAAGCAGTTCATACTCCGGGAAATGCCCGAAAAACAAAAAAAGCAATCAGAAAAGCATTTGAAAACCAAAAACTAAACAATGGAGTTTCTTTTGTTGAAGTAGTTTCGAATTGCAATTCGGGGTGGAAAATGACACCAGTAAAATCGAACGAATGGATGGTAGAAAACATGTTTCCTTTCTATCCTTTAGGAGATATTAAAGTAGATGGGAATTTTGTTAAATAGTTCTCAGATTGAATAGAATAACAAATAAAAAAATATAAAATGACCGAAGAAATTATAATAGCCGGATTTGGTGGCCAAGGAGTTTTATCTATGGGAAAAATTCTTGGTTATTCTGGGATAATGCAAGAACAAGAAGTAAGCTGGATGCCATCGTATGGTCCTGAAATGCGTGGTGGAACTGCCAATGTTATTGTTATTTTGAGCGACGAAAGGATTAGTTCGCCAATCTTAAACTTCTTTGATACGGCAATTATCCTTAATCAGCAGTCGATGGATAAATTCGAATCAACCGTGAAAACGGGAGGCGTACTTTTATACGACCCAAACGGAATTACAAAACATCCGACAAGAAAAGATATTAAAATCTACACTATCGAAGGAGCAAAAAAAGCTTCCGAAATGGGAAATACTAAGATTTTTAATATGATTGTTCTGGGTGCATATTTGAAAATTAAGCCAATAGTTAAAATGGAAAATGTGATAAAAGGTCTTAAAAAATCGTTACCCGAACGCTATCACAAATTAATTCCACTAAACGAAAGTGCAATAAAAATGGGTATGGAAAATACTCAGGAAGTTCAGGTTTAATGAACCAATTTTCAGTAAGTAATTTTAACTCGTATTGTTGATACTGATTTTTTGAGCATCAACAATAATATTGCTAATAAGAAGGATTGATATTTCAAAATAAATATTGAAAAAGTAAAGTCTGTCAAGTATTTGATGGACTTTTTTGTTATTTCCTGTTTTCTGAAAATAGCAAATTAGATTTACCTGAAATTTTAAATAAAAATTCATTAATGCAAATAAAAAATTATTTATCCTTAGTAAAATTTAGTCATACAATTTTTGCAATGCCATTTGCAATGATTGGGTTTTTTCTTGCAATAAATCAAACTGAAAATTCTTTTGATTGGAAAATTCTTATTTTCATCGTTTTATGTATGATTTTTGCACGTAATGCAGCAATGGGCTTCAACCGTTTTGCCGACAGAAAAATAGACAAAAAAAATCCGAGGACAACAAATCGAGAAATTCCTGCAGGAATTATTAAAGAAAAATCTGCAATATTATTTGTAATAATAAATTCGTTGCTGTTCGTTTCGTCAACTTTTTTTATAAATGAATTGGTTTTTTGGCTTTCGCCTGTTGCATTATTTATAATTCTTGCTTATAGCCTCACAAAAAAATATACTTCAATCTGTCATTTTATTTTAGGTTTGGGACTTTCGCTTGCTCCAATCGGGGCATACCTGTCTGTGAGTGAGCAATTTGCACTATTGCCTGTGCTTTTTTCGTTTGTAGTACTTTTTTGGGTAAGTGGTTTCGATATTATTTATGCTCTTCAGGACGAAGAATTTGATAATCTGGAAAACCTTAAGTCGATACCAGCTTTTTTAGGGAAACCTAAAGCCTTGAAAGTTTCGTTTTCAATACATATTATTGTAGCTCTTTTGATTGTTTTTGTTGGATTTTATGGAAGTTTTGGATTATTGTTTTGGATTGGCTCACTGATTTTTATAGTCTTATTATTTTATCAGCATTTTATTGTAAAAGCGGATGATTTGAGCAGAATAAATCTTGCATTTTTTACGACAAATGGAATTGCAAGTGTGGTTTTTGCTATTTTCGTTATTTTTGATTTTTATTTAAAAATTTGATATTTCTCTTGAACTGCTTGTTATGAAAACATTATTATCAATCTTCATCGTGTTTCTTTTTTTTGCAAAAATTGGAAATTCTCAGGAAATCAACAAAATAGTTGTTGATAAAAAAGCTAAAAAAGAAATCCTAATTGGAAAATGCGACAGAAAAGGACTAAAAAGCAAAGCATTCAAAAAGTGGTTTAAAAAAGAATATCGGACATATAATTTAGACAAAGAAACATTATCAAAAATAAATGAGAATGAACTATCAAAAATTGAAATAAAAGTTGTTCTCGCCACTTGGTGTTGCGACAGCAGGAGGGAAGTTCCCAGGTTTTATAAAATATTAGACTATCTGAAATTCGATGAAAACAAGCTTTCGTTGATAAGTATAGATACTTCGAAGAAAGCTAAGCAAGAAGACATTTCAAATTTGCAAATCAAACTGGTTCCTACATTCATTTTCTACATAGATGAAAATGAAATTGGCAGAATAATTGAAACCCCGGAAGTTTCGCTTGAAAAGGACTTGATAGAAATTGTTGAAAATAAATGATGTTCAAAAGGATATTTTCTATTTCAGGAATTGTGTTTTTCCTTTTCCTTTGTGTAAGTTGCGAAAAAGGCATACTTCAGAAACGTGAAAAATTACTTACAAGCCAAACATGGCAGTTGAGTTCACTTGTGGATTTGAGTACGAATTCTGTTATAGAAGTAGAATTTTATACTTATACTTTTTATTTGGACGGGACATTTTTGAAAATTACAGAACAAGATGAGTTTATCAGCAATTGGAAATTCTTTGAAAACCAAACAGAGATATTAATTACAAACAATACTTATAAAGTTGAAAATCTTACAAATACTATTCTACGGCTAAGATACGGCGAATTAGAGTTTCTCTATATACATTTATAGATTACATAAGAATGCAACTATTGCTTCCTCTTTTTATTAATCTTCAATTCTCCTTTATAATCTATATCTTCTGCTCTGATGGAATCGTTGTTTAGCCAGGGTGGGACAAGTTCGTTTTCTTCGAGTTTTGCAATTTCCTCACCAATTTCGTCTTCCATATAAGAATAAACTATGTCTGCACTAATTACTTTAGGTATTTTTTTTAGCTCATTAATTGCTTTTATTTCATCGTCAATGCTCTCTCCTTCAATAGAAACAACTATTTTTCCTTTTCCATCATCAAGGTGATACTCACATAAATTGCTTGCTTTTATTATTTCTATCACCTCATTAATTGAATCCGGAAGTGTTTTAATTACTGCGCTCGAAATATTCATTTTATTTTCATTTTTTTTTGCAATTCGGCTTTTTATTCCTTAAATAAACACACAACGAGCATTAAAAGATGTAAGTTACGCCTTTAATACTCGTTGAGCTATTACTATTTAAGTACAATAAATATATAGATTTGAAAAAGGTAATCTATATTCCTTCATTCATGTTTTTATTGAGATTAGAGTTTTTATTATCTTTTAAATCTCTGAATAAAGCTTCGAAATTGTTTTGTATTTCAACAGCAACATCAGTTTGTGGGACATGGCATTGAGAGCAATTGTATCTTCCGAGATACATTTTGTCGCCAAGAGATTTTGAAGAAACTTCATTGTCTCCGGTTTTACGAATAAACAGACCTTTTACTAACGAATGTTTAGGTCTGTAATCGGAAAAATGTGAGGCTGGCATTGCCGTAGATTTCAGCGAATCGGCAACTGCCGGAGCATGGCATTCTATACATGTGTTTTGCTTTATCGTTATCGGAAATTGCCCTTCAACGCTATGTGGAATTAGTGGCGGAGCATTCTCGAATGAACGATCAATATTCGTGCTACTTCCTGCAATCTCACCTGAGTATATTGCCATTGAACCAAGTGCAACATTTTCTTCGTATAAATTGCTGGTTCGATAACCAATTTCTTCTTCACTAAGCAATTTTACTGCCTCGGTTTTTACTTCTGCACTATTACTACATCCTATTAGAAAGAATATACTTAATACTAAACTTGAAATTAAAAATTTTTTCATCAGTATAATTTTTAAATGATTTTTACTTTTTTTATTTATAACTAAACTTGTTAATTGAAAATTTTAGAGCATCGTCCTTGCATTTTTCTACGCAACGACCACAATTTGTACATTCGCCTGAAGAAACAAATCCGGAGTTTACTCCAATTATTTTTAATACTTGAACTTCTGGACAAACATCGAAGCAAATTCCACAACTTGTACAATTATCTACTTTGTGATAAACTTTTATTATGTGAATTTTCGAAATTAGTGAATAAAATCCACCTAAAGGACAAAGATGACCACACCAACCATTTCGCATCACAAAAAGATCGAAAAAAAGAATTAGGAAAATTACTGTCCATCCAAAACTAAAACCAAATATTATTGAACGATAAATTATTGTTATCGGATTAATCAATTCGAAAGCTGCAACCGAAGTAATTATTGATAAAATTAATCCAAGAATCAACATTAGATATCTTGTTTTTCTATTAAATGTGATATAATTACTATCAATCTTAAACTTTTTTCGCAGCAAAAGGGCAAAGTCGGAAATGATATTTATTGGGCAAACCCAACTACAAAACGATCTGCCGGCAATAATTGAATAAAACAAAAAAATAATCAAAGCACCAATTAGTGCTTCTGTTCCAATAATAAATCCTGAAAACAAAATTTGCAGGGTGGCATGAGGATCGACCAAATAAAATGAATTAAAAACATGAGCAGTACTTAAATTTCCGGAAAGGATTTTCACGCTAAAAATATTTCCTGCTATAAATAGAAGTATTATTGAGATTTGTAATATTCTCCTAATAATTATATATCTATTGCTGTTTTTAGTCATTCAATAAATCCTCCCAATCATTTAAATAATCTTCGGCCGGAACAACATTTTTATCCTCAGGTTTCTCATCTTTCACTCTCATTCTTTTTTCATCATTCTTATCCCATCCTTTTATATAATGATCGCTCACTTTTCCTAAAGCAACTTCCGTAGGTAGAACTTTTATTGATGATCTTTCTGTAATACAAACATGCTCGCAAATTCCACAACCTGTACAGAAATTTGGATCTACCTTTGGTGTGAGTTTTGCGTGAGCACCAGTTCTTTCATTTCTGGAATATTCCTGAATTAAAGCTTTGTCAATCAAAGGACAAGCTCTAAAACAGGCATCACATTGTATTCCCCAAAAGGCAAGACAATTTTCTTGATCGATTATGGCTACACCCATTTTCGATTTATTCACATCAAGTGAAAGATCATTTTCTTCTGTATTCTTATATAACTTAGTAATATCCAAAGCTTTTGGTGCACATACAGTTGCACAAACAATATCGGGGCACATATAGCAGGGAATTTCTCGTGCGTTGAAATATGGAGTTCCCATTAAAGCTTCATCGTCGATTGATGCAAGTTTTAATGTGTCGTATGGACAAATTTGAACACATTCTCCACATTTAGTGCAGGCTTTCAAGAAATCCTTTTCATCAATTGCTCCCGGTGGTCGTAAAATTAATTCCTGAGCTTTTGCTTGCTCAACAAAACTACCCCAAGTGGCTCCACCTACAAACAATCCTCCAACTGCTTTGAACATTGTTTTTAGTGCATTTCGACGCTCACCATTGTTTGGATTTTCAGTCATACTTTCAGATTTTTATGCGGGATAAATTTTGACAGCACATTTTTTGAAATCTGTTTGTTTTGAAATTGGGCATGTTGCATCGAGGCAAACTTTATTGATAAATACCTTTTCATCGAACCATGGCACATAAATAAGTCCTTTTGGTGTTCTATTCCTTCCTCTTACATCAATGTGAGCTTTAATTTTGCCTCTTCTTGATTCAATCCAAACAAGGTCTCCTTGTTGCACTCCCATTTCAGCAGCATTTTCTGGATGCATATAACATAAGGCTTCTGGAACTGCTCTATACAATTCTGGAACTCTCATTGTCATTGTTCCACTGTGCCAATGTTCAAGTACTCTTCCGGTTGACAACCAGAAAGGATATTTTTTATCGGGCATTTCAACAGCGTCAACATACGGACGGAAAAAGATTTTAGCTTTGTTAGAAAGATCTATCTTATCTTTGCTTCCATCGGCTCCGGTAATTGTACCTTGTGGCATTTTTTTAAGAGCTTTGCCGTAGAATGCAAATTTCCCTGTTCCTGCTTTTTTGGCATATGGATCGTAGTCTGCATTAAATCGATATTCTGTTTCTTTTCCATCTACTACTGGCCATTTCAAACCTCTATTATGATGGTATCTGTCAAATTCAGCTAAATCGTGTCCGTTTCCAATTCCAAATTGTCTATATTCTTCCCATAGGTATTTTTCAACAAAAAATCCGTAGCCTTTAAATGGTTTATCGTCTGAACCGACAACATTTCGTTTGTCGCCAAATACATTTGAATTTTGAAAACCTGAGCCAATAGGATCGTTCGCGTCATATGATTTTGCATCTTTGTTTGCGAACAGAACATCATAAAGAGTAGCATTTGGGTCGTATCCCATTTCTTGTGCTCCGCCTAAAACATCAGGTAAACCGCCTTCTAATCCCGGAACTTTTTGTACTCCCCAAACTTCTCTTAATGTAAATCTTTTGGCCAGTTCCATGTATTGCCATATATCTGACATTGAATCTCCAACTGGTGTTACTTGTTGTTTCCAATGCTGAGTTCTTCTTTCAGCGTTACCGTATGCACCCCATTTTTCAAATATCATTGATGAAGGTAGGATTAAGTCGGAAACTTTGGCGGAAATTCCTGGATAGCTATCGCTACAAACCATAAAAACATCCATTTTCCGTGCTGCTTTTATCCAGTGGTTTGCATTAGCTGTATTATGATAAGGATTACAAACATTTATCCAACCAAATTTAATTTTGCCGTCTTCAATGTCTCTATTCAATTTTGTATAGTGTGAGCCAACTTTAGGATTGATTGTGCCTTTAGGGATTTTCCAAAGTTTCTCAGATATTTCTCTATGGGCAGGATTTGCTACAACCATATCGGATGGTAATCTATGAGCAAATGTTCCAACTTCGCGAGCAGTTCCGCATGCCGAAGGTTGTCCTGTAAGGCTAAATGCTCCGTTTCCGGGTTGTGCTTGTTTTCCGAGTAAGAAGTGAACCATATATGCTTGCTCATTTACCCATGTTCCACGTGTATGTTGATTCATACCCATAGTCCAAAAACTTGCAACCTTTCTGCCTTTTTCCATATATAAATCGGCAAGTGTTTTAAGTTTTTTCTTGAAATCGTCTATAGATTCATCTGGATCTCCTTTTGCGAGATTTGCAACAAAATCTAAAGTATATGGTGCTAATCCTTTTTTAAATTCTTCGAAACTAATAATCCAATGCTTTTTAGCAACAGCAGCATTTTTCATTTCAAGAGTATCGCCTTCTTTATATCCAAGATAAGCTAAAGTTGTCCCTTCTGCTTTCGATAGAACTTTCTTTTCTTGTTTTTTTACTGTTTCTCTTTCGGCATCGGTAAAGCTTTTGTGCGATGGTCCGCGCATACCATAGCCAATATCTACTGGTCCGGTTGCAAAAACCGTATGATTATTCACAAAATCCCAATCGATTGATTTTGGATTATTGTAAACAATTTCTCTGGCGATATAATTAAATAATGCCAAATCGGTTTGAGGTTTGAACACAATTTCTATATCGGCAAGGTCAGAAGTTCTTGTTGTGAATGTTGTAAGGTTTACTACTTTAACTTTGTCGGGATCAGATAGTTTTCTATCAGTTGCACGAGACCATAATATTGGATGCATTTCAGCCATATTTGCTCCCCAGGTAACAATTGTATCTGTAAGTTCAAGATCGTCGTATGTTCCCGATGGTTCGTCAATTCCGAAAGTTTGAATAAAACCTGCAACTGCAGAAGCCATACAGTGTCTAGCATTTGGGTCTAGATTGTGCGAACGGAAACCTCCTTTCATAAGTTTCGACATTGCATAACCTTCTTGAATAGTGTATTGACCAGAACCAAAAACTGCTAAGCCTGTAGGCCCAAGTTCTTGGAGAGTTTTTTTAATGTGTTTTTCCATTTCGTCGAAGGCTCTTTTCCAACTAACAGGTTTAAATTTTCCTGTTTTGCTAAAATTTCCGCTTTCATCAACTCGCAATAGGGGTGTTTTCAATCGGTCTTCGCCGTATTGAATTTTTGCATTAAAGTATCCTTTTATGCAGTTTAGTCCTCTATTTACAGGTGCAGCTGGGTCTCCTTTTACTGCAACTATTTTATCATCTTTTGTTGCAATCATCAGTCCGCAGCCTGTACCACAAAATCGACATACAGCCTTGTCCCATCTCCAACCTCCTTCCGCAGTTTTCTGCGCTGCAGATAAATCCATTGGTACGCTCAAACCAATAGTTACTGCGGCAGATGCAACCGCAGAATTTCTAATAAATTCTCGTCTGGTTAAAGTCATTTCACTTCATTTTAATTTATAAATAGTTAGTTATTATATATTGTATTTCTTTATTTTTAGTATGGAAAGTAAGACATAAATCATTGCTCCCCACATGAGTAAGATAATTCCTACATACGAAAATAGTATCCAAAACGGAACTTTATTTGCTGACCATATGGGTGTGCCTTCTAAAATATTTGTAACTTGTTTTGGTTTGCCAATCTTTAAGATTTCTGTTGTTGAGACTTCTCCATAAATATCATCGTCTAAAAGTTTTACAGTAATATTCAAGTTTCCTTCTTCATCTCCAGGTAGATTTTCAGGGAATGGTAGTGATGCAAATCCATATTCGTCTGTTTCTAATGTTTGACCAATTTGCATAGTTCCAAACATTCTTTCGGTGAAAATGCCAATGGATGCTCCTTCAATTGGAATAAATTTTTCTCCATTGTCACCAGTAAGTTTTATTCTGCATTTTTTTGAAGACTCTAAATTTGAAATTTGAAATATAATCTCGCCGCCTGTCCATTTTTCAGCTTTAGCCTCTACATTTAGTTTTTGAACATAATTGGTATGGAAATTTCTCATATATGAAATTGTTTGCCATTTTTCATTGTCTGTGAGAACATCTTTAAAAACTGGCATCAGTCCTTTTCCTGTGGATATTTTATAAAATAATCCTCCATCAGTATTTATTTCTGTTTGTGCTGAACCTAAATCTCCAGGAGCCGGTGTTAATGGTTGAAAATTTGCTTTCCCAATATCGCCATGACAACTCGAACAATGTTTATAATATATAACTTTTCCATCCTTAACAGATTGTCTGTTAAAAATAAAGGGTGGATTGGCTTTTTGTTTTTTCTCAGGAACTTCCCATTGTGAGAAGCTTGGCATAGATAGTAGAAGCAGCGCAATTAAAGCTTGAATTGTTCTATAAGTTTTCATTACATTTACGTATTTAAGTATTTCAATATGTCAATCTTATAATGTGGCGAATATAATATTATTTTATGAAAAAATTATGATAATTCTTAAAATATTGAAAAGAGTTTGTTTTTTTGGAAATAAGAATTTATTTGTATTCAATATTCCAATAGTTTTGATAATTTTAGTATAGATGAAACGGTTTATATGTTTTTGTCCACAAAATTGATTGTAGCATTAAAAGTAGATCTACAAGGATGTTAACCTTTAGATTTTTTTATCTGCTTTTTCGCAAGACGAACAATAATAGAAATTCGTCGAAGAGCTTACAGTATTTATTGAATACACACATTTAAAAATGAATATCAAATTTACTATACCTATTATAATAATAAAAAACGTAAAAGTGCCCATCACATTTTTTTGTAAAATTCAATAAACTTAGTCAGTAAAGATAGAAAATTTATTTAGTTTTAGTTTGCAATTCTTTCACTTTGTCAAAATATTGTTTAGATTTTTCATTTTGCCCAAGTTGTTGGTACACTATTCCCAAGTTTTGAACAATTTGAATGTCATTTGGTCTTAATTTGTACGAACCTTCAAATATTTTTGCAGACTCTTTAATTTTTCCGGTTTTATTGTATGCAACACCAAGCGAGTTCAGTGCAACAAAACTCTGATTGTTCAAACTAACAGCTTTTTCAAGATAAGGAATTGCTTCTTGAGTTTTGTTTTTATTCATCAAAAGTAATCGTCCTATTTCAAGATTTATTTCAAATGTATTTGGATTTATTTTCAATAAGTCTGAAAAGACCTTCATTTTGTAATCAACATCTTTATTATTCGCAAGAATTATGGCAATATTCTGAAATGCCTTTGATTCGTACGGACTTATTGCCAATATCTTTTTGTAAACTTTAATTGCCTCATCGTAGTTTTCGTTATACTGAAAATGTGCTGCTGCAAGATTGTAAAGAGCAATTGCATGCTTAGGATAAATTTCGATTGCACGTGTCAGATATTTAATTCCATTTTGAAAATACTCGTCGCGCAATTTTTCATCTTCCGTATTTTTAGCTTCTATTAAATAATATTCGCCTGCAAGTCCGTTTCCTTTAGCACTGTTTGCTGAGATGTGAACATCGTTTGTGAAAAGTTTGAAACTACTTTCCCAAGCCCGATTTCTCGAAATAGTTTTTACTGAATAAAGTAAAAACACAATCATCATCATTGAAAGAAAAGTAGCTTGATAGACTTTTTTGTTTTTGATAATTTTTGGCATTATTTCAATCAAAAAATATATAAATGCAAGAGAAAATCCTAAACTTGAAATAAAAATAAATCGTTCGTTCATAAATACTCCAATAGGAAAAAGTATATTCGACGCAATTGAAAGTGTAATTATAAACAATAGAAGGCTATATACAAATATTGATTTTTTCTTAAAATTTCGAATAATAAAAACTGACAATCCTAAGTAAATTAGAAAAGAAAATATTCCTCTCAAATCAGTAAGTTTAACAAGCGGAATATGATATGGATAATAATCAATTGTCAGTGGATGAGGGAATATCATTAAACGAAGATAAACCACAAGTGTATAAAAAATAGTTGTAAATTTCTCTGTAAAATTCATTCCGAGAAATGGGTTATTCATCAGTTCATCTTCAAGTTTTTCGGGTGTTGTTCCAATTATACTTTGCCTGATGATAAGAAAAACGACAGAAGCTAAAATTAAAGGAATAATCGAAATTAGAATATTTCTGGCTTTATAATTTGAAAAAAAATATGCCGAAAGTGGGATAATTGCAAGAAAAGTAATTGTATTTTCTTTGGCCAGGAGTGCAAGGAAAAAAATGAAAAAATTGATAAATAAATATTTCAGTTTTAATTTTTCCAGATATTTGAAACTGAAATAAAGGCTAATTAGCGAAAACAGTAAAACCAGGATTTCATCGCGCCCTTTAATGTTAGCAACAACTTCGGTATGTACAGGATGTGCAACATAAAATACTGCAACTAAAAAAGGAATAGAAAAATACCATTTTTGCTGATGAAAGGTTTTTGCAAATTTTAGTTTAAAAAGCATGGAAAGAACGATGTAAATCATTATTCCGCAAAGTGCATAAAGTAACACATTAAAAAAATGATTTATATGCGGATTTTCTCCAAAAAACTGATATTCAATTGCATATGTCAGTAGTGAAAGCGGGCGATACCTGCCACCAACTACCATATTTTTATCTTTGCCGTAATAGCCAGCAAACAAATCGTAAGTAAATATTTCTTTGATTCCCGAAAATCCTTTTTGTGTAAATTCGTTTCCGCTAATTACTATTGTGTCGTCGAAAGCATAACCAAATGGAATTGTGTTACCGTACAAAACAAAACATACAACAACAATGATTAAAATTGCCAGATAATTTTTTCGCAAATTTTGCGGAGTTTTCTCAAGTTTTTTGGTCTGGGTTTTTTCGCTTTTGTTTGGATATTTTGTTTTTTGCTTTTGTTTTTTCATTTCCGATTTTACTTTTTGTTTCTGTTAATAACTTTCAAAGCTTCTCTTTTGCTTAATGATGCCAATTTATTATTTTCGACAAAATCTATCACCCATTGAGGGTTAGTTTTTGAATATTCACGAAGTTCCCAACCAATTGCTTTCTGAATAAAAAATTCTTTTGATGAAGATAATTGATGTATAAAATTCGATAACAATTCTAAATCGGTGGCTTCTTTATATTTTAGCTGAAAAAGTATTGAAGTCCTTTGTAACCACATATTTTCAGAAGCCATCCAATTTTCTGTATATTCTGGAATTAAAACAGGAAAACGCTGAAACATATATCCAAACATATTTGCTGAAAGAAAATCGACAGAGTCCCACCACGATTTTTCTAAAGTCAAATATTCTAATAAATTTAGTACTTTTTCATCGAATTGCTTTTTCATCTTGTCAAGCAAAAACATAGCGAAATATTGAAATTCTCGTTCTGGCAAATTCCAGGCACTTTTTATTATTTTTTCGAGATCGGAAATTTCAGGAAGCCCATTTTCGGCAAAAAATTGTTTGTCAATAATTTTCCTTTCGGGGTTTTTAATGCCAAAAAATTCAAATTGGTTACGCATATATTTTTTCATTGGAAGGGCATTTTCGCTATTTGCATTTGCCTTATACTTTTCGGATAAACACTTTAAATATTCTACCATAAGTCAAAAAAATATATTTTTGCCTAAAATACAGTTTTTACAGTAAATCGTAAAATTTTAATTATTTTCATTTTTTCAATAAAGAATTTGAAACTCTTCATTACTGTAAGAAAAAATCATAAAAGGACATTAATAATTCATACTAATTTCGATTTTCAACTTTTTTGGGTTTTGTTAAATTCATTAAATTAATAAAGTGATATGTTGCAGAAATACAATAGATTACATGATATTTAGATTTTTTATTTTCCATGATTAAAAAAAATATTTGGAAAAAGAAATAATAGTAGTAATTTTGAATTGGGTTAATAATTTGATTGATGAAAATGTTATTTTTTTCATGATTAGTGGTTTTAGTCCCGACTTTTAGTCGGGACTTTTTTTTTATAATATTAATATACAATGCTTTATACATTAAGAATATTATCTGAAGAGGAAGATGATTTCCTGCTTGTAATAGAAATTTTACCTACTCATAGCTTTCAAAAATTACACGAATTAATTCAAAAAATTTGCAAATATGACAAAACTCAGCTTTCATCTTTTTTTATTTGTAATAAAAATTGGGAGAAAGGTGAAGAAATTACTCTGATTGACATGTCTGATTCTACCGATAGTAAAATATTGATGGAAGATGCTATTTTAAAAAATTTTATTAAAGATGAAAAACAGAGAATGATCTACGTTTTCGATTTTTTCTCTGAAAGAGGATTTTTTATTGAATTAGTAGAATCGTCTTCGAAAGTTAAAAACCGAAAATACCCGTATTGTGTGAAAAGTGAAGGATTTCCTCCGCCTCAGATAGTTTACAAGGAAGCTGATTTCGATTTTCTTACCGAAGGAGAACTTGACGATGATGATTTTGAAGATGAAATAGGTTTCGATAATATTGATGATTATGATGATTATTTGTAAGTTTGTTGAAGCTCGTTCAAAAAATTGAAACAAAATAAAACCTTAATACAAATATGCGGACCCACAGGAATAGGGAAAACCAGCCTTGCTATCAAATTGGCAAATTTTTTTAAGAGTGAGATAATTTCGTCTGATTCCCGCCAATTTTATCACGAAATGAAAATTGGCACTGCTATGCCCACCAAGCAGGAGTTGGCTGAAGTAAAACATCATTTTATTGGCAACCGAAGCATTCACAATTACTATAATGTGAGCATGTTTGAGATGGACTCATTAGAATTGTTAAATAGATTGTTTCTGGAATACGATATGGTATTTATGGTGGGAGGTTCGGGACTTTATATGGATGCGATATCTCATGGGATTGATGATTTGCCAAAAGTTGATCTCGAATTAAGAAATTCTTTGGAAAAAAAACTTGCAGATGAAGGAATTGAAAGTTTGCGATTTGAGTTAAAACACCTTGATATTGAATATTATAATTCAGTTGACCTAAAAAACCATAAACGGATTATCAGAGCATTAGAAGTGTGCATGAGCAGCGGAAAAACCTATACTTCTTTCAGAAAGAAAAAAAGCAAAAAGCGTGAATTTAATATTGCAAAAATTGCTTTGAATTGCGACAGAAAAATTCTCTATGAAAGAATCGACAAGCGGGTTGATCTGATGATTAGTAAAGGTTTGCTTGATGAAGCCAGAAATTTGTATAAATACAGAAAATTGAATGCCTTAAACACAGTAGGCTATAAAGAATTGTTTGAATATTTCGACGAAAATATTTCGCTTGAGAAAGCTATTGAACTTATTAAACGAAATTCTAGACGTTACGCAAAACGGCAATTGTCGTGGTTTGGTAGAGACAACAATATAATTTGGTTTCAACCATCTCAGCTTAAGGAAATGAAACTATATATAAGCTAAACGTACTATTTTTTAATTTAATTTTCTACTTTGCTACCTAATGATATATTTATTTTGTCATTAAATAGAAATTTAATGGATGCAAATTTTGTCCCTAATTGAGTTGTATTGTTAAAATTTGAACAATAAATAAATCGTCTCAGATTATAAAAACTTTTGAAAGTATTTATTATTTTTAATGTTAAAATTTGCAAAATTAATTTGTTAGGCATAAAAAGCGACAGAGAGGTTAATAATTTGAGATAAAAAACTAATAGATAGGATTAAATCATTGAATTATACTTATGAAACTTTTAATATACAAGAACTATTTTGAATATATATATATAAATATTTGTTAAATATTATATTTTTGAAAACTATTGTTTACATTGCCAGCTGAAATGTGCTTTATGTAACTGACGGAGCGAAGCTGTGTCAAGTTTGATAATAAAAAGGTATAAAAATGTATAAACTTTTTTGTGAAATTATTAGATTCACCTTAATTGAATTATTTTATAAATAGCGTAATTCAAAAATATTTGTAATTGCTAATATAGTATCATTTTAGCAATTTTTTTTAATATATATTATGTATTGCAGTACCTAAATACTATTAGAAATCATTTAAGAATATTAAATCATTCGTTTTCTCTAATCTGTTAACTCTTTTATCCTCAAGCTTTAGGGATTGTAATTAAAAAATATTGTATATATATCCATTGTAAAATCAGTGGGAAAAAATATTCACCTCAGTAATTAATATTATATTTAATGAAATTTGTTATTTCACTATCTGTATTTTATTTATTAGTAATCATAAATGTTTCGGCACAAAATGATACTATTAAACTCAAAGAAATTACAGTTGCCGATTCCATAAAAAAAGAAACTACGCTTTCAATGAGGTCTCAATCAGAACTATTTGAGTCTTGTGCACGATGCCATACAATTGGTAAAGGAAGACTTATTGGACCAGATTTAGCAGGTATCAAAGAAAAGCATTCTGAAGAGTGGTTAATTAAATTTATTCAAGCTTCAGATTTAGTTATTGCTTCTGGAGATACTGCAGCATTAAGACTTTTCAAAGAAAATGAAAATCTTCCTATGCCTCGTCATGATTATTCTAAGGATGAAGTTTTATCATTAGTTGATTATATTACTTTTGAAACAAAAAAATTAGATGCTGATCCAAACTTTCTTGATAATGATTTTAATAATGCGCCTACTTCAACCTCTTGGGTTTTTATACTTGGAATCTTATTAATTCTCATTCCACTAATAGATTTAGCATTCACAAGACTGTTAAAAATAAGGCTTATTAATGTTATGCTAATATTTGTAGGTTTTGCAATTTCAGGAAAAGCCATTAACGAAGAAGCAACATATTTGGGAAGAAGTCAAGGTTTTGAGCCGGACCAACCAATAAAATTTTCACATAGAATTCATGCTGGTGATAATAAAATTGATTGCAACTATTGCCATACAAGCTCATTTGAGAGCCGGCATTCATCTATTCCATCTGCTAATCTTTGCCTAAACTGTCACAATGTAATCCGATACGGAACAAATACTGGCGAAGAAGAGATAAATAAAATTCACAAAGCCTTCGAATCGAAAGAACCAATTCAATGGGTAAAAGTTCATAGCTTACCCGACCATGTTTTCTTTAGTCATGCGCAGCATGTTAATGTTGGCAAATTGGATTGTAATAAATGCCATGGTGAAGTTGAAAAAATGGGAAGGATTCAACAAGTTAATGATTTGAGCATGGGATGGTGTATAAATTGCCATAAAACAGAAAAAGTTCAGTTTGATAATAAATACTATTCATCCTACAAACATCACGAGGATATTAAGTCCGGAAAAATAAAAGAAGTTACTGTAGATGACGTTGGCGGAACTAATTGTTCAAAATGTCACTATTAGCCAACAATTAAACGAGGACACGAAATTTTTTGCAAAGTATGAAAGATTATTGGAGAAGTTTAGAGGAATTAGACATAGATTCAAAAACTAAAAAGGAACCGGAACCGGAATTTCCAATTGATGGATTATCTGAAGATGAGATTCAGAAGAGTGGGAAAACATCGCGCCGTGATTTTATGAAAATGCTTGGTTTTGGAGTTGGTTTTGTTACTTTAGCCGCAAGTTGTGAAAATCCTATTAACAAAGCTATACCATATTTAATTAAGCCTGAAAATATAATTCCAGGTAATGCAAATTACTATGCGTCAACCTTTTTTGATGGATATGATTACTGTAGTGTAGTTGTAAAAACACGTGAAGGACGACCAATAAAAATTGAGGGCAATGATTTATGTCCAATTACAAAAGGTGGGACAAACGCAAGAGTTCAAGCATCTGTATTGAGTTTATACGATAATTACAGAATTAAAAATCCCTTAAAAAACAAGCAGGAAATAACATGGGAAGAAATAGATACTGAAATTGTTGGGACTCTAGATGAAATAGCAAAGAAGAATAGCAGAATAGTAATTCTTTCATCTACAGTAATAAGTCCTTCCACTAAAAGCATTTTTGAAGATTTCAAAAGAAAATATCCTACTTCAGAAATAATTAATTACGATTCTGTTTCTGCATCAGGAATCATTGAAGCAAATCAACAAAATTTCGGATTGTCGAATTTACCTTCATACAATTTTGATAAAGCAGATTTGATAGTAAGTTTTGGTGCCGATTTTCTTGGAAATTGGATTTCACCAATAGAATACACAAAACAGTACTCAAAAAATAGAAAGCTAAGTAAAACAAATTTGAAGATGTCGAAACATGTTCAATTTGAATCAACGCTTACATTAACAGGAAGTAATGCTGATTTTAGAATACCAATAAATCCATCGCAAGAAGCCGGGGCAATTTTGAGTCTTTATAATTATATTGCAAAAAAAGCCGGTAAAGCAACAGTTTTGGCACCCAAATCTACAGTTAATGTCGAGTCGCTTGCCGATGAATTATGGTATGCAAAAGGCAAATCACTTGTAGTTTCAGGTTCAAATGATACCAATATTCAGCTTGTAATAAACGATATTAACTCAATGCTCGGCAATTATGGAATAACCATAAATATTGACCAACCGGTTTATATTAGACAAGGCATTGATAGCGAAATGGATAATCTCACTACACGTATGAATAAAGGTGAAATTGGAGCACTCTTGATGTACAATGTAAATCCAGCTTACGATTATCAAAATTCAGAAGCATTCACTGCGGCACTAAGCAAAACTAAACTTTCCGTTTCATTTTCAAATACATTGGATGAAACAGCAAAACTTGCCACCTATGTTTGTCCAGACAATCATTATTTAGAATCTTGGAATGATTCTGAATTTAAAAGAGATTTTTTCAGTTTAACACAACCTACTATAAATAAACTTTTTAATACACGTCAAGCCCAAGAAAGCCTAATTACTTGGTCTGGCAATATTGAACCTAATGCAGAAAATACTGTAAAAAAAGATGTTTATTATTCTTATATTAAAAAATATTGGGAATCAAATTTATTCTCGAAGCAATCAAAATATATTCTTTTCACTGAATTTTGGAATAATACACTTCAGGCTGGCGTATTTTCTTCAAGCAATTCGTCATCAGAAAATAACAATCCGACAGTTGTAAATTATTCATCCGGAAACATTTCATACTGCGCTTCTAAACTTAAAAGTACTGATGCTGGTGAAAGAGCAATTGAGTTTGTTTTGTACGAAAGTATAGGACTGGGAGACGGAAAACAGGCAAATAATCCATGGTTACAAGAATTACCAGACCCAATTTCAAAAGTTTGTTGGGATAATTATCTTGCCGTTTCAAAAACATTTGCTGACAAAAATCATTTATCTCTAGGAGATATTGTAATTGTTGATGATTTATTTGAATTGCCGATACTTGTTCAGCCCGGACAAGCAGAGAATACAGTTGCAATTGCCTTAGGATTTGGGAGAAGTAATGCAGGGAAAGTAGCAAATGCTGTAGGACAAAATGCATTTAGACTTGTTAGAGGTGATGGAACCAGAAAATACAACGGTAATGATATTAAACTTGTTCCTACAGGAGAAAATTATATTTTAGCACTTACACAAACTCATCATACAATGCACGGACGTAACCATGTCCACACAACTGTACTGGAAAAATACAAAAATAATCCTTCTGCCGGAAACGAAGAACACGTTGAAGCAGAAAAACACAAACAATCTTTATATAATGAACGAGAGTTTAAAGGACATCATTGGGCTTTAGCAATAGATCTGAATTCTTGTACCGGATGCAGTGCATGTGTAATTGCTTGTCAGGCCGAAAATAATGTTGCGGTTATAGGTCGCGATGAAGTTCGAAACAAGCGTATCATGCATTGGATGAGAATTGACAGGTATTATGCAGAAAAAGCAGAAGAGCCCGAAGTATTTTTCCATCCTGTGATGTGCCAACATTGTGACAATGCACCTTGCGAAAATGTATGTCCGGTTGCGGCAACACAAAATAGCAAAGAAGGTCTGAACGACATGGCTTACAATAGATGTATTGGAACTCGTTATTGTATGAATAATTGTCCTTATAGAGTACGAAGATTCAATTGGTATGAATATTCAAACAACGATAAGTTTGATTACAATATGAACAGCGATTTAGGAAAAATGGTTTTGAATCCTGATGTGGTTGTAAGAACACGTGGTGTAGTTGAAAAATGCTCGTTCTGCATTCAAAGAATTCAAGAGAAAAAACTTGACGCCAAAAAAGAAAACAGAGAGCTGAAAGACGGTGAAATTAAACCAGCATGTCTTCAATCCTGCCCGGCAGATGCTATAGTATTTGGCGATTTGAATATGTCAGAAAGTGCAGTTTCTAAAGCTTATTCCGATGAAAGAAATTATTTTTTATTGGAGCAAGTAAATACACGTCCGTCAGTAGGTTATTTAACGAAGGTTAGAAATACGAAAAGCTAAAAAAATGGACAGTTTATCGAAGATAGTTGCTAGTTGCCAATAGAAAAACCAGAACTAAATACTGAGGAAAATTAATTAAGAAAATTGAGTAAACCATGTATAAAACTAAGGTAAGAGGAGTACTCGTTGAAGGTAATAAATCGTATGCTGATATTACCAAAGACATTGTTGCACCGATTGAAAATAGACCTCCAAAGTGGTGGATATATGCTTTTTCTATTAGCATAGCTGCAATGCTTTGGGGTGCATGGGCTTTTTACATAACAATTACTGAAGGCATTGGTACTTGGGGATTGAACAACTCTGTAGCCTGGGGATGGGGAATTGTCAATTTTGTTTGGTGGATTGGAATTGGTCATGCAGGAACTGCATTTTCAATATTCCTGTTGATTGTAAGACAAAAATGGCGAACATCCATAAACCGTGCAGCAGAAGCAATGACCGTGGTTGCTGTGTTGTGTGCCGGACTATTTCCTCTAATTCATATGGGACGAATCTGGATGGCTAAATTCATTATACCCTACCCAACTACAAGAGAACTATGGGTAAATTTCAATTCTCCACTTTTTTGGGATGTTGTTGCAATTAGTACATATTTAATGGCTTCCGCAACTTTTTGGTATATTGGAATGATTCCTGATTTTGCTACGATTCGAGATAAAACCATTTCAAAAACAAAAAAAGCAATATATGGTTTTCTGAGTTTCGGATGGGTTGGTTCTGCAAGAGGATGGCTTCGTTTTGAAGCTTTGGCAATGATTCTTGGTGGTTTGACTGCTCCACTTGTTATATCTGTTCATTCAATAGTTTCTATGGACTTTGCAACATCGGTAATGCCGGGTTGGCATACTACAGTTTTTCCTCCTTATTTTGTAATTGGAGCAATATTCTCAGGTTTCGGAATGGTACTCACACTTATGATTATTATCCGAAAGTTTTATAAATATCAAGCTTATGTTACTGATAAACATTTAAACGCAATTGCAAAAATTCTTATTTTTATAAGCTTGATAATGGGAACTGCCTACTCAACAGAGATATTTATCGCATGGTATTCGGGGAGTGAATATGAGTTTTACACATTCTTCAATAATCGAATTACCGGAGATTATATGATTGGTTTCTACGGGATGGTAATTTGTAATGCTCTTATTCCACAATTGTTTTGGTTCAAAAAAATTAGAAAAAATATCACTATTGTATTTATAATCTCATTGTTTATAAATCTTGGAATGTGGTTCGAAAGATATGTAATAGTAATTACCTCCTTGTCGAAAGATTATTTGCCATCAAATTGGTCATCATATTCTCCTACAGTTGTAGAAGTAGGTGTATATGTCGGAACGTTGGGATTATTTGTTTGTGGAGTATTATTATTTTTCAAATACATTCCCATGATTGCAATTAGCGAAGTTAAGGGAGTATTAAAACCAACAAGCAATGATTAGTACTGATAAAAATAACAATATATTTGGAGTTTTCGATGAGGAAGATATTTTCCTTGAGGCGATGAAAAAAATAAAGTCTGCCGGAATAAAAATCAAAAATGTCTTTACTCCATATCCAATTCACGAAGTTTTTCATGAAATGGGACTAAAAACTAGAATGCCATATGCTGCATTCATATATGGAGTATTTGGTATTTCATTAACTTATGCTTTTTTGTATTGGACTTCTGTTATTGACATTCCAATTGTAATAGGCGGAAAACCAAATAATACACTTTCGTTTATAATTATTCTGTTTGTTATGACTATCAATGTTGGAATTGTTTTATCACTTGGTACTTTTTTTATCAGACAAAAACTTGGACCAGGCAAAGAAGCAGTTGTTGTTCATAACGATATTACAGACGACAAATTTGTAATTGTTATTGAAAAACCTGAAGATATGTCGAAAGAAGAAACAAATAGAATAAATTCTGTTTTATTCGAAAATGGAGCAATAGAAACCGGAGAAAAAGAAAATATTGAAAATATTTAAAGCTAAACTTCTTATGCAAAATAAATTCAGAAATTCGACAATATTAGTAGTTCTTTCAATGCTTTTGATTTTTTCATCCTGTAATCATGATAATAGGAATCATCCAGGATATACATATTTTAACGATATGGCACCTTCCGAAGCCTATGAATATTACTCCATTAATCCGAATTTTACAGATGGAAAAACTGCTCAGCCACCAGTTGCCGGAACAATCGCAAGAGGAGCAATTCCATATCAATATCAAAGAACAGATTCTGGACAAGTTATGGCTGGTATTAATTTGAAAAACCCATTGTTGCCTACCGAACAAGATTATATAGAAGCACAAGAAATCTACAAAATAAATTGTGCAATGTGTCACGGCGAAACAGGAAAAGGTGACGGACATTTAGTAACTTCCAGAAAATTCAACACAGAAGTTACCTCACTAGTTGATGATTTTGTACAAAACAAACCCGATGGAGAGATATTTCATGTTATCACAATGGGTTCAGTTTCGGGATTTATGGGCTCGCATAGTGCACAAATAAAACCCGAAGATAGATGGAAAGTTGTAAGTTATATAAAAAACAAATTAGAAAAATAGCGACCCTTCTAAGTTGTTAAACTTTTTATAGTATAAAGGTAATTCATTGAATACAAAAATTTGAAAATGGATAAAGCATATACAGTATCACCAAAATTAAGGATAGCTTCAATTATCCTTGTCCTTATCGGTATTGCGGCTATAATCGTAGGGTTTTTGTCAAATCCTCAAAGAACTTGGGCAAACTATTTGATAAACAACTATTATTTCATATCTCTTGCGATAGGATCTACTTTCTTCATGGCAATTCAATATATTACTCAATCCGGCTGGTCGTCAATGTTTAAAAGAATTGCAGAAGCTATGGGAAGCTATATTCCTTATGCAGCAGTACTTTTATTTATTTTTGTACTTTTTGGGGCACATTCAATATACCACTGGTCACACCACGATGCAGTTGAAGCTGACGCATTACTAAAACACAAATCACCTTATCTGAATACTCCATTTTTTATAATAAGATATTTGATCATTTTCGCAGTTTGGATTGTCTTAATTGCTTTGTTACGAAAATTTTCATTAAAAGAAGATTTGATTGGAGGAATGGAATATTTTCACAAAAGTGAATTCTATTCAAAAGTATTCATTTTTGCTCTAGCTGTAACATTTAGCTTTGGAACATTTGATTGGATAATGTCGATAGATGCTCATTGGTTCAGTACTATATTTGCTATTAAGAATCTTGTGTCAGCATTTTTGCATGGCTCAGCAATATTAGCATTGATAGTAATTCTGTTACATAAACAAGGACATTTTCCTATGTTGAATAAATCTCATTTACATGATTTGTCAAAATATATGTTCATTCTCGGAATTATTTGGGCATATATGTGGTTTTCGCAATTTCTATTAATTTGGTATGCAAACATGCCTGAAGAAACTTTTTACTATCAAACAAGAATTAGTGGTGAATGGAAAGTACTTTTCTATGTAAATGTTATTCTTAATTGGTTATTTCCATTCTTATTTTTAATGTTAAACAAAATTGCAAAAAACATAAATGCACTTTTAATTACTGCTGTAGTTTTAATGATTGGAATGTGGGTTGATTTATATTTACAAGTTATGCCCGGCTCAACAATTTCAGAATCCTCACCTATGGGTATTAATTCTATAGGTTTTGTTGAAATAGGCATGTTCTTAGGGTTCTTGGGATTGTTTATTTTTGCAGTTTCAAGAACATTGAGTAAAGCAAAACTGATACCCGAAAATCATCCATATATTGAAGAAAGCTTAATGCACGAATTACATTAAATCAAAAAATAAAACTATATTTTATATGAAATACATAGCTTCATTTATTGCATCATTTTTGTTCTTAGCAGCTACTACATATGCTCAAGACGGTGCTGCACTTTACAAAAAGCATTGCCAAGCTTGTCATACGATAGGCGGAGGAATCAAAGTTGGACCAGATTTATCTGGTGTTACTTCAAAAAGAGATTTCGACTGGATAGTTAAATTTATCAAATCTTCAAAAGATTTAATTGCTTCGGGAGATGCTGATGCTGTTGCAATTTTTGAAGAATTTAAGAAAAAACCGATGCCATCACATTCAAATTCTGTAGCAGAAATTCAAGCAATGCTTGATTATATTGCAAGCGGAGGAGCTTCTGAAAATAGTAGTAGTGAAGAAGGTTCAGGAAAAGAATCGTTGATATTTAAACCTGATGCTGAAAAGGGAAGGCAAATGTTCACAGGCGAATTGGCATTAATTAATGGAGGTCCTAGTTGTCTCTCATGTCATAACATACGTCATAATGAAGTGTCTTTTGGAGGACTTATGGCAATGGATTTATCAACATCCTATGTTGAAGGAGTTGTTGCATCAATGGAAACAAGCATGCCGGCTATGATAAATTCATATAGTAATTCACCTCTTACAGTTGAAGAGCATGCAAATCTTGAATTATTTCTTAAAACAACAAAAGAAGAGCAATTATACCATTCTCCCGGGCAGTTCAAAGGAATGTTCTTCCTATTTGGAGCAATTTTCTTTGTAGTAATTCTTGCAGTTATTAATCTGTTTTGGAAAAACACAAAAAAAGCTGGAGTGAGAGACGAAATATTTAGTCGTCAAATAAGAAGTTCATAATTATAAAATTTTTGAAAGAGAATTTTGAAAATATCAATTTTGACAAAAATTTAAACACCTTTTATAAATGAGTTGGATACAAGATTTAATTAGACCGGATTTAAGAAAATGGGAAGAATTTTACAGAAACAGATGGCAACACGATAAAGTTGTTCGTAGTACACACGGAGTAAACTGTACCGGCGGATGTAGTTGGAATATTCATGTAAAAGATGGAATAGTTGTATGGGAAACACAAGCCATAGATTATCCAGAATTAGAAAGTTCATTACCTCCTTATGAACCAAGAGGTTGCCAGCGTGGAATTTCATTTTCTTGGTACTTATACAGTCCAATTCGTGTAAAATATCCATTGATGCGTGGAGCTCTTCTTGATTTATTTAAAGCAGAAAAAGAAAAAACAGGCGATGCCGTAAAAGCATGGGAAAATATTCAAAACGATCCTGAAAAAAGAAAAAGATATCAAAAAGCAAGAGGTAAAGGAGGATTCCGAAGAGTATCATGGGATGAAGCACTTGAATTGATGGCAGCTTCTAATATATCTACAGTAAAAAGATATGGACCTGATAGAATTACTGGTTTTTCTCCAATTCCTGCAATGTCAATGCTAAGCTATGCTGCAGGTTCGCGATTTTTACAACTTATGGGTGGAATAAATCTCAGTTTTTATGATTGGTATTGTGATCTTCCAAACTCATTTCCAGAAATTTGGGGAGAACAAACAGATGTTGGAGAAAGTGCAGACTGGTATAATTCAAAATTCATTGTAGCGATGGGTGCCAATCTTGGAATGACTAGAACACCTGATGTACACTTCTTTTCTGAAGCCCGACACAATGGAACAAAAACAGTTGTAATGTCTCCGGACTTTAATATGGTGGCAAAATATTCCGATCAATGGATTCCAATTCATGCCGGTCAAGATGGTGCATACTGGATGGCTGTTACCCATGTAATTCTCAAAGAATACCATGTTGATAAAAAAACTCCTTATTTTATTGATTATACAAAAAAATATACTGATAGTCCGTTTCTTGTTGAATTAGTTGAAGAAAATGGCAAATTTGTTCCTGCTAAAATGTTGCGGGCTAACCAGATAGAAAAATACAAAAATATTGAGAATGGCGATTGGAAATTCCTAAACATTGATTCTGCAACAGGAAATTTTGTTTGCCCCGGAGGAAGTTCTGGGCACAGGTGGGATAGCAAGCCTGGCAAATGGAATATGAAATTTGAAGACGCAGAAGATGGTACTTCATACGATCCAATTCTATCTTTGATTGAAAACAACGACGAAGTATTGCAAGTTGAATTTACCGAATTTGGACTTGGTGTAAAAGAAGAACGAGGAGTACCAGTAAAATTTGTAGATACGATAAGAGGAAAAGTACCTGTTACTACTGTTTATGATTTGATAATGGGACAATACGGAATTGACAGAGGTCTTGCAGGGAGTTACCCAGAATCTTATGATGATAAAAATACTGCATATACACCGGCATGGCAAGAAATATTTACAGGAATTGGAAGAAATACTATTCTTCAGTTTGCACGTGAATGGGCAAGAACTGCTGAAGCTACTAACGGTAAGTGTATGATTATAATTGGTGCTGGTATTAATCACTGGTATCACAATAATTTGATATACCGAGCAGGGACTATGGCACTTATGCTAACAGGAAGTATTGGAGTAAACGGAGGAGGAATGAATCATTATGTGGGACAAGAAAAACTTGCCCCGATGGATTCATGGTCAGCAATTATGTCCGCAAAAGATTGGCAATCTGCAGTAAGACTTCAACAAGCTCCTATTTGGCACTATATTAATTCAAACCAATGGAGATATGACGGAAATCAAGCTGACTATAATACTGTTCCGGAAAACGATTTTTCGAAACAACATACAGCTGATCATATTGTTAAAGCTGTGAGAAACGGATGGATGCCATTTTATCCTCAATATACAAAAAATAGTCTTGATATTATTACCGATGCCGAAAAATCGGGTGCAAAAAACGACGATGATATTAAAAAATATGTTGTTGAAAAACTAAAAAGCAAAGAATTAATCCATGCTGTTGCTAAACCGGATAATGAAAAAAGTTTTCCGCGAGTGTGGTATATTTGGAGAGGAAATGCAATAAACTCAAGTTCAAAAGGACATGAATTCTTTTTAAAACATTATCTTGGAACACATAACAATACTATAGCAGACGAGGTTGCAGATAAATTCGTAAAAGATATAGAATGGACAGATGACAATCCTGAAGGAAAAATGGATTTAGTTGTAGATTTAAACTTCAGAATGGATACTTCGGCACTTTATTCAGATATCGTACTCCCAGCAGCCTCGTGGTACGAAAAGGCCGATTTGAATAGTACAGATATGCACTCATTTATTCATCCATTATCTGCAGCTATCAATCCGGTTTGGGAAGCAAAAAGCGATTGGCAAATTTTTAAAGAAATTGCACGTGCTACAAGTGAATTAGCAAAAGAGCATATTCCTTCACCGGTAAAAGATCTTGTAAATGTGCCAATTTTACACGACACTCCCGGCGAAATTTCTCAAACAGAAATAAAAGATTGGAGCAAGGGTGAATGTGAACCTATACCAGGCAAAACAATGCACAATCTTGCTATTGTAGAAAGAGATTATACAAAAATTTATGAGAAATATATCAGTCTTGGCAGAAATATAAAAAATGGTTTAGGAGCACATGGTAATCCCTATCAATGTGGAGATTATTATGATATGATGCTCAAAGAACCAGACCATATTCAAAAAATTGATGGAGAAATTTATCCTTCTCTAAAAGACGATGTAGAAGCAGTTGAGGCAGTACTTCACCTTTCTTCACTTACAAATGGTGTTTTAAGCGATAGGGCATACGAAAATGCAGAGAAACGCACAGGGTTGAAACTTAGAGATTTAGGTGAAGGTAGCAAAGATGTAAAATTGACATACAAAAACCTGCAAGCACAACCTAAACGATACAATAACTCACCATTATGGTCCGGATTAATGAATGACGGAAGAGCTTATTCAGCTTATACTTACAATATTGAACGTTTAGTTCCATGGAGAACTTTAACAGGTCGTCAGCATTTTTATTTAGATCATGAAGGTTATATTAAATTCGGAGAACATTTGCCAACATATAAACCCTCACCAAAACCTGAGGTTTATGGAGAATTACGGCAAACCGTAGTTGAAGATAAGGCGAGAGTTCTAAATGTACTTACACCTCACGGTAAATGGCATATTCACTCAACATACGGAGATACATTACGAATGCTATCCTTGTCGAGAGGTACAGAACCATGTTGGTTGAGTGAAATTGATGCTGAAGAAATGGGAATTAAAGATAACGATTATGTTGAAGTTCACAATGATAATGGAGTGTATTGCACAAGAGCTTGCGTAAGTGCACGAATTCCAAAAGGTGTTTGCATAGTTTATCATTCACCGGAACGTACTTATCAACTTGCAAAATCGCAAGTCAGGGGAAACCGCCGTGGTGGTGGACATAATAGTTTAACACGAGTTCACTTGAAACCAAATTTACTTCTTGGAGGCTACGGTCAATTTACTTATCATTTTAATTATTGGGGACCGGTTGGTGTAAATCGGGATACTCATGTTGTTGTTCAAAAAATGGAAAAAGTTGTTATTGAAGACCATTAATTGAATATTATTATTGACTATTTTATATTTTAAAAAAAAAATAACAGATGGACGTAAGATCACAAATATCAATGGTATTCCATATGGATAAGTGCATTGGTTGTCATACTTGTTCAATTGCATGTAAAAATATTTGGACTGATAGAAAAGGAGCTGAATATATGTGGTGGAATAATGTTGAAACAAAACCGGGAACAGGTTATCCTATGAAGTGGGAGGATCAGGAAATCTACAAAGGTGGTTGGAAGAAAAAAGGCGAATCGGTCGATTTAATTGGTGCAGGTAAAGTAAAGGGAATGAATAAAATTTTTCATAATCCTAATCTCCCAGTTCTGGATGATTATTATGAACCATGGACCTATAAATATTCAAATCTTTTTGAGGCACCTGAAGGTGATGACCAACCTGTGGCACGGACAGTTTCATTAGTTACCGGCGACCCTATTGACGTAAAAGCAGGTCCAAATTGGGATGATGATCTCAGTGGTTCGATTGACTATGCCCGACAAGACACAAACCTACAGGATTTGACCGAAGAAGAAAAAAAGACAATGTTCCAATTAGAAAGGATGGTAATGTTTTATCTGCCAAGGATATGCAACCATTGCCTTAATCCTGCTTGTGTAGCATCTTGCCCTTCCGGAGCAATTTACAAAAGAGGTGAAGACGGAATTGTTCTTATAAATCAAAAACGTTGTCGTGCGTGGAGAATGTGCGTAACAGCTTGTCCTTATAAAAAAAGTTATTATAATTGGAATACTGGAAAATCAGAAAAATGTATTCTTTGTTTTCCTAGAGTCGAAACCGGGCAAGCACCAGCTTGTATGCACACATGTGTTGGTAGAATTCGTTATCTTGGAGTTATGCTTTATGATGCTGACAGAATAGAAGAAATTGCTTCATGTGAAAATAAAGATTTAGTTGAAAAACAATTAGATATTTATTTAGATCCATTTGATCCAACAGTAATAGCTGCTGCAAAAAAGAATGGTATTGCTGATTCAACAATTGATGCAGCTCAGAATTCGCCTGTTTATAAGTTTGTGAAAAAATGGGGAATTGCACTACCTCTGCACCCTGAATACCGAACATTACCAAATTTATTTTATGTACCCCCACTATTGCCAACAATGGCAAGTACAAAGGGTAATACATATGATAGTACAACTGATTCTCTTTGGGGAAAAGCTGAAGATACAAGACCTCCTCTAAAATATTTGGCGAGCCTGTTTACTGCCGGTGATACCGAAAAAATAAAAGAAGTATTAAGAAAATTGCAAGCAGTAAGAATTCATCGTAGAGATGTAACAGTTGGAGATATTGACAAAAATGAAGCTGTAGAAGCTCTAAGAGCTTCAAATATTGATACCGAAATGGCCGATGCAATTTTTAGGTTGACTTCATTAGCAAAATTTGAACAACGGTTTATTATACCGGAAGCACACCGTGAAGAAGCAATGGAACTAATTGAAGATACTGGCGATGTTAAAGGTAATACCGGTTTTGGCTTTTTAAATAAACCAGAGCGAGGATTATAAAAAATTTGTATTTAAAACACTAAAATCTCAAATCACATATCCCAACATAAATGAAACATTATTCAGCATTAGCGTCTCTATTTAGTTATCCCAACCAAGATTTAGCAAAAAAGGTTAGTGAAATAAATGAAACTATTATTAATCTCTATCCTGAAAATCAGGAAAATGTTGAGGCTTTTTTATCCTTTGTTGAAGAAACACCCGTTGAAAAACAAACTGAATACTACATTAAAACTTTTGATATCCAAGCTTTGTGCTATCTTGATATAGGTTATATACTTTTTGGAGAAGATTACAAAAGAGGGGAGTTTCTTGTTAATTTAAGAAATGAGCATATTAAGGCAAAAAGCGATTGTGGTTCTGAACTTGCTGATCATTTACCAAATATGTTAAGGTTGTTGCCAAAAATTGCCGATAAAAATTTTGCAGAAGAATTAGGCTATAGTATAATGATACCAGCATTAAAAGAAATGTTGAAAACTTTTGAAGACAAAAGTAATGTTTACAGAAAAAATCTGGTAACGCTTTTGAATATTATGGAAACAGACTTTAAAGATCTTAACTATAAGCAATTTGTTGTTACAAATAATGACAAAACAAATTTTCTAAAAAATATTAACTGCAACCCACATGCCTGCAAATCACGAAAGTAAGTAGGATAGCTAACAAAAATGACAATATAAAATAATAAAGATTATGAGTAACTTCTTCTTTGTAGGGCTGCCATACGCCTCAATATTAATTATGATTATTGGTACAATTTACAGGTATCAATCATTAGAGTTTGAATACTCTTCATTGTCATCGCAGTTTCTTGAAGGGAGAACCCTTTATAAAGGAGTACGTCCTTTTCATTGGGGTTTGATGTTTTTATTTTTTGGACATCTTATTGGTTTTCTTTTCCCAGAAACAGTATTGGCATGGAACGGACAATATTTACGACTTTTGATAATTGAAATTGCTGCATTTGGGTTTGCACTTTCAGCCTTATGGGGATTAATTATTTTAATTATTAGAAGGTTACAAACAAAAAGAATTCAAATTGTAACTTCAAAAATGGATGTAGTTGTTTATATTGTATTATTTGTTCAGATTGTTACAGGACTAATTGTTGCATATTTCCATCGTTGGGGTACTTCGTGGTTTGCATCTACAATGACACCTTATTTAAAATCTCTGTTTATATTATCGCCTGATACTGCGGCTCTTGAAGCAATGCCAATTTTTATTCAGATTCATGCAATTTCAGCATTTACAATTTTAGCAATAATTCCTTTTACCAGATTTGTTCACTTTTTAGTATATCCATTTAGGTATTTCTTCAGAAGCTATCAAAGAGTAATTTGGAACTGGGATAAAAATAAAATCAGGAATTCACGAGAAATACATGTTGGAAAACGGCCTAAAAATAATTAGACAGGAATTAATTATTTGTTTGGTTTTATAAACATACATTTTCAATTGTAATACTTTTATTAAATATTTTATTATATGAGCAAAATAGCACCATCATTAATTAATTTTAAAGATCCGAGTATAAGAACTTTACATCTTACTTGGATAGCATTCTTTCTCACATTTGTTGTATGGTTCAATATGGCCGGTGTTCTTTCAAAAATGATAGAACAGTTTGAATGGCTTTCGAAATCGAACGTTAAAGCATTATTGGTAACAAACGTGGCTTTAACAATACCTGCACGAATTATTGTAGGAGGTTTGATTGACAAGTATGGACCAAGACGAATATTTGCAGGTCTAATGGTAATCATGATAATCCCGGGTTTAACATTTGCTTTTGGGAATAACTTTACACAATTAGTTTTATCAAGATTAGCTCTTGGTGCCATTGGTGCCGGTTTTGTTATTGGTATCAAAATGACAGCAAACTGGTTTACACCTAAATATATTGGTCGAGCCGAAGGTTTTTATGCCGGCTGGGGAAACTTTGGATCTGCAGCTGCAGCTGCAATGGTTCCTTTTGTAGCTGTGAATATGTTAGGGGGCGACTGGCGTTGGTCTCTTGCAATTACAAGCATAATAGCTGCAATATACGGTGTAATATATTTCTTCATTGTTAATGATTATCCTGAAGGAATAAAACCTTCCATCAAGAAGAAAAGTGGAGGTGCAATGCCCGTTTCATCCTATTTTGATTTAGTGCAATATATCGTTTGGGAATTACCATTATATGGTGCTCTTGGGCTGGTTGTGTATGTTTTACATAAGCAAATGATTTATGCCGAACATATGATAAGTTGGGCTCAAGTTTGGATAGCCTGGATAATACTTGGAGCAGTATATCTTGCCGATGTTGTAAGAATTGTAAGAACCAATCTTCCTCGCTTAAAAGTTGGAGTACCGGAAAAAGACAAATTCCCGTTTGGAAGTGTTGGGGCACTGAATACTACATATTTTGCAAACTTTGGTGCCGAACTGGCTATCGTTTCAATGCTTCCAATGTTCTTTTATGAAGTTTTCAGCAATTTACTATATGAAGATGGATCTCGTATTATGACCTTAACAATGGCAGGAGCAGTTGCAGGTTCATTTGCTTTTATGAATTTAGTTGCTCGTCCATTAGGAGGTTTAATTTCCGATAAAATGGGAAAACGTAAGAATACAATGTTGCTTTACATGGCAGGGATTTCAATTGGATTTTTTCTTATGGCGATTATTTCAAAATATGGACCAATAGGTGCAGAGGGTGAAGTTACACTACTTCCACAATTTAACACGATTGGTTGGTTGATTGTTTCTGTAGCAATTACAATGTTTGCTTCTTTCTTTGTTCAAGGTGCTGAAGGTGCAACTTTCGCAATGATTCCGTCCATAAAAAAAGAAATGACAGGAAGAATTGCCGGTATGGCAGGAGCTTTTGGTAATGTTGGGGCTGTAACATATTTGTTTTTATACAATTTTATGGATGATAAATCTTTCTTATATATGCTTTCTGCCGGTGCTTTGATTAGCCTCATATATTGTTTTATAATGCTAAAAGAACCCAAAAATGCATTTGTAGATAGTTTTGATTAGTACCCAAACTGAGTGATTGTGAACAAAGAAAATTTGTAATTCTTTGGTGCGAGAAGGATACAACAAAATTTGAATTAAATTTTACAAAAAAATAAATTATGTCGAATATTAATATTACTGATTGGAATGTTGAAGATGCAAATTTCTGGAATTCAACAGGAAAAAAAATTGCTACTCGAAACCTGTGGATTTCTATTCCAAGTCTGTTGGTTGGGTTCGCAGTCTGGCTGATGTGGGGAATTATCGGAGTTCAGATGATTAACTTAGGTTTTATATTTGATCCCGATCCTGCAACAAACAAAAGTATGATGCTTACGCTTGCAGCAATTGCCGGCTTAACTGGAGCAACACTGAGAATTCCAAGTACCTTTTTTATTAGATTGGCAGGCGGAAGAAATACAATCTTTTTTACTACTGCCCTACTTTTGATTCCAGCTATCGGCACTGCAATAGCATTACAAGACAGTTCAACACCCTTATGGCAATTTCAATTTCTTGCCTTTCTTTCTGGTTTTGGTGGTGGAAATTTCGCCTCTTCCATGAGTAATATTAGTTTCTTTTATCCTAAAAGAGTACAAGGAACATCTTTAGGGCTTAATGCCGGATTAGGAAATTTCGGTGTTACAACTATGCAAATACTTATACCTCTTGCGATGACAGTTCCATTGCTTGGTTCTTTGAGCGGAGTAGAATTAGAACTTTCTGGACCATCGGGTACAATTTTTAAGAGAATTGCCGCCGGATCGACTACATGGATTGCAAATGCCGGATGGGTCTGGGTTTTATGGTTAGTGCCGCTTGCATTTTTTGGTTGGTTTGGTATGAACAATATAAAAACAGAAGCAGTTACACCCAACTTAAAAAATCCACTTATTTCATTTGGACGAATTTCATGGTTACTTTTTCTCGGATTTTTAACTGCCGGATTAGGCTTATTTTTCATCCTACCGCCACCAATTGGTTTAGACCCGGGAGATAATGCATTTGTGAGTAATGTATTGAAAAACAAGTGGGTAATTCTTCCAATAATAATTGGCTTAACAGTTTTTCTTCTAAAACTTGCATCTCCTGGAGAAATAAAATCAAATTTAAAAAGACAATACGCAATATTTGATAACAAACATACTTGGGTAATGACAATCATTTATACCATGACATTTGGTTCGTTTATTGGATTTTCTGCAGCAGTTCCACTATCAATCAAATTCATTTTTGGATATATTCATACTCTTGGACCTGATGGGCAATGGATGCACGATGTATCAAATCCGGATGGACCGAGTGCATTTATGTTTGCTTGGGCTGGTCCGTTTATTGGAGCCTTAATTCGTCCGGTTGGGGGAAAATTGTCAGATAAATTTGGTGGTGCTTTAATCACTCAGATAGTATCAATTATAATGGTACTTGCAGCACTTGGTGTTGCATATTATATGGCTCAGGCATATCACTCTGAAACACCGCAAGACTTTTTTATGCCATTTTTTATTCTCCTTATAATTCTTTTTGCAGCTACAGGAATTGGCAATGGCTCAACATTCCGAACTATTGCAATGGTATTTAACAAAGAACAAGCTGGTCCTGTTTTAGGATGGACTTCAGCAGTTGCTGCGTATGGAGCATTCATTATTCCAAAAGTTCTTGGGGAGCAAATGAAACTGACTACTCCTGAATATGCTCTATATGGATTTGCGGCTTTCTACGCCATTTGTGCTGTATTAAATTGGTGGTACTATCTTGGCCCTAAAGCTGATATAAAAAATCCATAGTGATTTACTAAACATAGAACTATATTCAGACCTCAATAAATTAGTAAAATATTAATTTTTAAATCGCAGGTAGTAAGTTGAATTTTTGTTGTGAGTTGCGTGAATACGAGTTACGAGTTCTGTCAGAGACAATTGTATTTAACGAAACATGTAATATTAACTCCTAAGTTGAATTTTTAAATTGCAATTATTTTCATAAAAAATCCAAAAATTTTGAATTCAGATTTTGAGTTTGATTTTTTTCAGAAAAGTCCCGTATTGAAGTACGGGACTTTTTTTTATTTCAGAATTGCTGAAATTTTTACTTTTATTTATTGTCTAATGGGTTTTTTCATCATTATTCCTATTGAATTCCACAGTATGGACAAAATACAAATCCTTCATCAAGTCGATTGTTGCAATTTTTGCAAAGTTCAATTTGTTCAATATCCGATCTATCAGAAATATTGTTGTCCTTATCAATGCTATAGCTTATTTTGTTACAATTTATATTGGCAAAAATCTAAAACTCAAAATAGTTTTTGAGAAAATATTTATCTTTGCTAAACGCTTCTTCGGGATCCCTTCTTTCTATAGCTATGCCTTGGCAGATGGTATCTTTAATTATCTGTTTGATAATAAATATGGGCTAATTTATAAAACTAAACCCAAAATCCCTGATAGCCAGCTATCTATAATTTGGGAGGAAAATTGAGGAAACTTCAGTGTTATAGTATATGTTGTGAATTGCTTTCATTTTGTATCTTTGAAATATTGAACACAGTGCCCCTTCTCATTCAACTTATAACAGTACTGTTGTGAATTGCTTTCATTTTGTATCTTTGAAATATTGAACACAGTTGCTCCAACTGCACTTGCATTCACATCACCGTTGTGAATTGCTTTCATTTTGTATCTTTGAAATATTGAACACAGTGAACCAGCTGTTTATTCCGGGTTTGTTTCGGTTGTGAATTGCTTTCATTTTGTATCTTTGAAATATTGAACACAGTTTACGGAGACTTAAGCTTCCAGTACATAAAGTTGTGAATTGCTTTCATTTTGTATCTTTGAAATATTGAACACAGTTGTTTCATTAATAGAAGTTACAACCTTCTCGTTGTGAATTGCTTTCATTTTGTATCTTTGAAATATTGAACACAGTTTTTTCTGAATTCGTTCGGAACATGGGACAGTTGTGAATTGCTTTCATTTTGTATCTTTGAAATATTGAACACAGTTACAAGGAATCGAACCTATTAGCTTCTTCCGTTGTGAATTGCTTTCATTTTGTATCTTTGAAATATTGAACACAGTAATTTGACGAATGAAAAAGGTAGAATCGTGTTGTGAATTGCTTTCATTTTGTATCTTTGAAATATTGAACACAGTGCATGTATTGTAATTGGTGAGGTTAGGCATGTTGTGAATTGCTTTCATTTTGTATCTTTGAAATATTGAACACAGTATCGATGCTAATGTGGTTGTCCCTGTTCCTGTTGTGAATTGCTTTCATTTTGTATCTTTGAAATATTGAACACAGTTAGCATTAGTTTTATTAGTCATTGGAATAAGTTGTGAATTGCTTTCATTTTGTATCTTTGAAATATTGAACACAGTTTCACATCATTACTCGTTATTTCGCTATTTGTTGTGAATTGCTTTCATTTTGTATCTTTGAAATATTGAACACAGTATAGGAACGGGATAGCGGGACCGGATGCCAGTTGTGAATTGCTTTCATTTTGTATCTTTGAAATATTGAACACAGTGTACAGCTGCTACATTGGTATAGCCTGCACGTTGTGAATTGCTTTCATTTTGTATCTTTGAAATATTGAACACAGTAGCCCCCGTCTGGTCTACTGACCAATCTGCGTTGTGAATTGCTTTCATTTTGTATCTTTGAAATATTGAACACAGTTTTAAGCGAAAAATATTTCCTACCTACTTTGTTGTGAATTGCTTTCATTTTGTATCTTTGAAATATTGAACACAGTGCTTGATAAATATTTCCTTCATATATTTGCGTTGTGAATTGCTTTCATTTTGTATCTTTGAAATATTGAACACAGTCAGCTTCCGTAACTGCTGATTCTACATACTGTTGTGAATTGCTTTCATTTTGTATCTTTGAAATATTGAACACAGTACCATCAAAAATTATCTGGTCGAGTTCAAGTTGTGAATTGCTTTCATTTTGTATCTTTGAAATATTGAACACAGTTATTATTGATTGTTCTGGATATATATTTGTGTTGTGAATTGCTTTCATTTTGTATCTTTGAAATATTGAACACAGTACACCTGAGTTTAATGTTTTGTATCACAGTTAGTTAGTTCTATATTTTGAAAATAAAAAACTGTGTTTATTTAAAAAGGTTTTGCTCTGAGCAAAACCTTTTTTCATTTGTAGGGAGGGTTTCACTCAAAGAGAAGCCCTCCTTTGTTCCAGTCTTGGAGTATCTTGAAAACTCTCTAAGACTAATTTTCTAAAACAAACTTAATTGCTGATTCATTTCCGGTTTTTCTGCCTTTTTCTTCGAAAAATATAGTTCGATATTGCCGAATTGTTTGTCGGTAATTTGCAATATCCCTACATGGCCGTCCGGCGGCAAAAACGATTTTACTCTTTTCACATGAACACTTGCATTTTCGCGGCTTGGACAATGACGCATATAAATAGAGAATTGAAACATTGAAAAACCGTCTTGCATCAATCGTTTACGAAAAAGTGAAGCTTGCTTGCGATCTTTTTTCGTACTGGTTGGCAAGTCGAAAAATACCATTACCCACATAATTCTATATTTGTTTAATCGGTCTAAACTCATAATTGTTTTATAAGTCTCGGTGTGTTTTTAAAACACGCCGAGACTATGTTCAAGAACTTACAGAACCGGATATAAAATCTTCCGGCTGGTTCCTGCAAAGCAATTATGCAAACTTGCCGTAGTCCTTTGCATTGCAATCATCAAAGGGCTTTTTTCACCATCAATAATTACATCAATTGCAGGAATTTGCAAAAGTTCTGCTTTCAATTTTGTGTTTAGCTCAATTTCATTCGCCGAACTGTTTCTTACAATTCCATATACAATTTCATCGACAAATGGCCTGTATGGCTCCATAATATCATCGGCTAAAGCATAGGCGTTGTATTTGTTGTGATGATGAATTCCGAGAGTTGGCAGCAAGCCGCTGGCAACAAGCGAACGAGCTGTTACTGCACGCAAAATTGCATATCCATAGTTCAACAAATTATTCGGACTAGTTTCGAAACGGCCTCTCACAAAATTCTGAACAAATTCAGAAAATATGTTTTTCCAATAGTATGCAGCTGCTCGGGCTTCATAATTGTCGGGGTCGCCACTTTTCACCGAATCTTGCCAATATAGCATGTTTTCGAATTCCTTGCCTGCTCTCATCTGAATACTATTGGGCATCAGTTGAATAAGTAATTTTCTTTGATTGCTAATTTTTGCTTTTACAGTGTGCTGCCAAAGTTGCTTTTTCAGCGGCATACTTGATTCTATTTGTGTTTTGAATCGCTCTTGCTGAATATGATTGCCATCGAGATTCAACATTAATCCCTGAGGCATTCGTTTGCCATTGCAGGTAATTAGAGCTACATTGTTTTCGAGCAATCGCGCAATCAAATTTTGCGAAATTGTTAGTCGGTATGCATCCAAAATCACAACTCCAATATCTTCTATTGGTACACTTAGTGTTTTCTTTTCCTCGTCGGGATAGCTGATAATCAACTGCCTGTCTTTTGTATTCAGGTAGGCATCGTTTCCAAAATAAAGTGTTCTTTTTATCATAGTTCTTTTGTTTTATTAGTCTCAGTGTATCTTCATGACACTAGACTAAATGTACAACGCGGCTATTTTATTTTAATAAACATTTCAGCAATTTTTTTATTAACTAATGTTCCCTTTCTCGAACCGGCAAAATCTTTTGCAGAAGAAAACTCCCAATCTGTCTCATTTTCAACTATGGCTGCTTTTACAGGATTTTGATGAATATAGTCGAAACAAATTTGGGGATATTGTTTTTCGGGATTTTGAATATTAATTTTTGTTGAGCCGCTTTCGCTAAAAAATGAAGGAGTAATTGCGTCTGGGCAGTTTAGGCATTCGGACTTGGTTTTTTGGCGAAAAAGAGAACCAGATAGGTCTTGTTCTTTGTTAATTGCTCTTGTGTAAGACCTCAACAAAACAGCAATTGATTGGTTAAGAGTTTGCGTACTCATCCGATGACTCAAAGTCATCGGATGAGTTATTTCCAGCTCTCTCACCAAAACCATCAAATGAAAGTGATTTGGCATCAGACACCAAGCCAAAACATCTGCGTAGGGTGGCATATGTGTTCTAATCTTCTCAAGAAAATACAAATAATTTTCTCTACTAAAGAAAATCTTTTGCCTGTTGTTTCCCTGGTTGTATATGTGATATAGGTAGCCTTTTTCGAAGTTCATGAGTATTGTTTTACCGAAGGCTTCGCTCAAAGCGAAACCTTCGATTAAGTTATGGTTTACTAATATTTCCCATTCTATCTACTTTTAATTTAATGCAGGTTTCTTTTACTGAATATCTTTCGTCAGTAAATTCGACTTTATTAAGTAAAGTATATTCGTTCTTGTCAAAAATACTTTTTGCTACATTGTATGAAATAGAATATAGTCTATTACCTGTAAAGCTTACAATTTTATAAATTCGCATTTTCTGCTCCAGACTTAGATTTCCAAAATAAATATTATTAATATCCTCTTGTTCTTCTTTAGTAGGAACATAAACCAAATCGTTTGGCGACAGGTGAAAAAGAAGAGAATATTCACACTTGTCTTTATCAAAGAACTTTTCCGGAACAGAGTCTTCGCCTTGTTTTTGTCGTTCAATAACAATGTTTAATGGGATTGTTTCGTATTGTCTAACTTCAGCACCTTTTATGTTTTTACCTTGATAAATAGCAAAAAACAAATTTGTTCCTTTTGCAGCTTCAACATATTTATCCTTTTTGTTTCCGGTTTGCCCAACAGCAAATTTATTCCCAAAGGTTTCGTAAACTCTTGCTTTATATATTGGTTTATGGTTTTTCCCACCGTTTAATCCAACTATATTTTTATTCATTTCTATTAAACCTTCTTCAGAAAAAGCTAAATCTGGCCTTTCTTTGATTTTATCATTTTCGTCTGTTTCATTATATTTTTCAAGATGATTTGAGAGGATTTTTTGAATTCCCGAATCGGTTATTGATTCTTCTATCCACTTTTTAGATTTAAAACTTTCATCAATAGTTTTTCTTACAGCCGAGAAATAATTGTCTTGATAATAGACTTCAACTTTTTTTAGTTTTTTGTTTTTAAACTTATTCTCCTTGAAATATCTTATAATCATCTTGTTATCATAAGAAAGCTGAACTAAGTTTTTTATTTTTTGCTTTAATTCTTTATCAACAAATACAAATTTATTTTTCATAAATCCATCAATTGCAGCATTTATTGCAATAGATTTTTTATGTCGTAAATCTACCTTAGCATAAACTGTTTCTTTGTGCATCGGTTTTCGGATAGCCCAATTTGTTCCTTCTTGAGTTTTTATTTCAGCTTTACCTTTCTTTTTAATTTGATATTTATTGCTTGCTTTGTTTATTACTCTTAAATTCTGTTTAAAACTAACAACAATATCTTCTAAACATTTTTTTGCCTCTACCGGAAATCCATTCCAAGGCATTAAAAATTCTTTTGCGTATTTTCGTTTTTCTCCTTTATAGATTTTTTCTTCCATTCGGCGAAGTTTATCTCGCAAATCGAAACGAGAGTTGTCCGATTTTGCATGAAGATTACTCAAATAATTTACATGATTTTTGGTAGCCACAGCAACTACCAAAGCATCCATTGCGTGATGTCGATGATCAATTCGTTTTTTATTAAAATCTTTTTTTAGCTCGGTGGGAACATCTGTTCTGAAAAAACCTTTTTTATCATCGAAATATCCAAAATCGTTCGAGTTTGTAATTTCGTTCATTCGTATAAATCTTGGCTCAACAATTTCGTTCCATTTGTCGTTTAGCCCCCAATCCTTTTTCAGAAAAGAAGTTATATTGCCGGTTACTGCCACCACATTTTTAGATGTCACTTCTTGTTCATTCTCCTCTCTTACAATATTGCTTAACAATGCCTTTACAAGTTTGCTAATATATCTTGTATCGTTTAATTGTCGTGATATAAAATTCTCAGGAATATCTTCGCTTAAAAGAATTTTCTGTTTTGTACTTCCTTTTGCAAAATGTTGAGTAATGTGTTTCTGATACTCTTCGATACTGAAAAGTTTAACAGATTTGTTTTGACTAAGGTCAATTATTCTACCTGAATTTTTAGTAATCATTTCAAAAGCAGTTTGGCTTTCTTTGAAACGATTTACTTCCGATTCACAAATGATTTTGTTGTTAAGCGAATTATCGAAATATCTTGCTTGAGGTAAAATATGTTCAATTTCATATTCTGTAGTAAAAAGTTTGCTTAAAGGAATTACTTGTCCTGTGTATGGCGAAATGTATTTCTGTTCCAACCATAATTTATATTTTTCAATTTCCTTCGTGCTTGGCTCCTTTGACTTTAATATTTTTGAAATATTAACTCCTTCTTGTTTTTCCAATTCTTTTTCAGAAAACTGTGATAAAACATCATCTTCAAAAATTCTCAATTTTTCTTGCTGATTTGGTGATTCTGGTATTACACCTTCAATATTTTGGTTTTTGAATTCTTGCAGTAAAACTCTAATACGTTGATTTGTATTTTGGTTTTTGTTGATTTTGTCAGTCATTCGTTTACGTTTATCTGCCGGATTTTTCATTTCTCGCCCCAACTCAACGTGAATTTCATCAAAGAAATTTTCTTTTCCTTTTCCGTAATATTGCCAAATATCATGTACAACACGCAAAGTTTCGGTTACAACTTGTTCTACAATCGGATTTCGTATAGAATGTTGCTTAAAATCTTTTATGAATTTCTCTAAGTGTGCCGGTGTTTTCCATACATTTGTATCATTTGCTTCAGCGTGTTTTCCATAAATAATATAACTTGCTTGGTGTAATTTTAAGCCCGAATATTTTTTCCCAAAACCACAAAAACTTTTCAACATTCCCTTTGTAATATCATCATCACCAACTTCTGAAATTTTTGTTTTGTCTTGATTTATTTCATCTAACCTATAGAAAATATTATCAATTCTATTTTTGTATTCCAGTTTTATTTCCTCTGTGTTTTTATTTAACCTCATCAACGGCAATAATTTTTTTATTGCTTTTTCCGACAAAGCTCCATAATCATTTTTATAAGGTTTGATTTTTTTTAATTCTTGTCTTATTTCTATTGGTAAACCAAGTTTTGAGTTCTCATTATCTAAGGCTCTTTCCAATTCCTTTTTGTCTGAAATAGAATAAAATAAATGCCAAAGTTTTGCTTCGTTTGCTTGTGTCAGATATGCTCGCCAATCAAAATCTTTATGTTTTTTGAATTCCTTAATAAACAAAGCCCGTGTTTCATTTAGCGGATATTCCTTATCTTCTACATAGTTCCAACGATAATCTGATTCAGATATCTTTTTGCCAGAATTATCCTTAAATTGTCCTAAGAAAACACTTTGCTTAATTTTTTCTCTATCATTGAAAAGTTCAAATAGTTTTACTTTTGATTCAATATCCAGCAAAAATTCAGAAGTAACATCATAATCAATATTAACCTTTCCATCAATATTTTTCTCTCGTTGTAAAATTCTAATATTTTCAATAAACTGCCATAATCTAAATTCCTGATATAGTGGGTGACTCTTATGAATAACTTTGATTGGTTTTGTTATCTGTATTCCATTATCGTCTTTACTTAAATCACCGTTTGAATCTTTCATTGGTCTGACTTCATATTTACATCCGTCAATTAACGATTTTTTAGATTTTAATGGCCGCTGATAAAATATAATGTCATCAACAAACAAATTTGCCAGATCTTTTTGTTTTAGGATATTTTGCTGTGCATAATTGTTTGGATACAACTCGTTTATACATTCATTTAACAATTTATCGTCTTGCAATTCTTTATGAAACTCTTTCTGTTTTCCGAGAATAGCTGTGAGTTCTTTTTTATAAAAATGACGTTCAATAGTTTTTACAAGTTTACCATTGATTTTTTGTTTTGGGTCAGAAAGAAGAGTGTCATATATATACTCACAAACATGTTTTTTGGCTTGCCATATATCCTGTTCTGTTTTCTTTTTGATAGCAATCCAATCTTTTTCAGAATCTACTGCTTTAAAACTATGCTTTATACTTCCGTCTTTATTTGTTGAGGTTGTAACAATAAACTCTTTGGTTTTAGCTTGCCAATTTTCCGTTTTTACAATCTGTTTATCATACTTCCAGCCATTCGAAAAATAGACATCATAAAGGACATCATCTGTTCCTTTTATTTTATCTCCGGAATCAACTATTCTTTCAACCTCTAATACTTCAAAAGTTTTAGTCTTCCCTTCTTGTTCATCTACCTCATCACCTCGTAATTGATAATACCCACGTTTTTGATTAGAATTAAGCAATATCCAAGCTAATTCTTCGAGTCTTATTTTTTCTTTTAAGGCTTTTTTTCGCAAATAATAAATTGTCCAATCGTATGGAATTTTTGTTTCATCGCTACTTTTTCTTTTATAAAATAAATTAGGTTGGACTTGCTTAAATTCTTCAATCATTTCCGAAAAACTATCTTTAAACAAGAATTCAGATTTTTTGGATACGGTTTCTATCCTGATTAATTCATAAACTTTTTTTTTCATATAGTTTTTTAAATTTTCAAGCTCAAATTAATTAATATTAATGAGTTTTGTTTAATTTTTGTATTTGGGTTTAAATTTTTTCGCACTTTAATTAGAA
>Ga0233431_1000884_pt1 | contig 58615 bp, 47 predicted proteins | sample SI_118_April2016_FD_179867 | JGI IMG/M metagenome (GOLD analysis project Ga0233431, IMG submission 179867) | Seawater microbial communities from Saanich Inlet, British Columbia, Canada - SI_118_April2016_200_MG | ecosystem: Environmental > Aquatic > Marine > Inlet | place: Canada: British...
TTTAGAAAATTAGTTTACAGATGGTACTGAAAAACGGAAACCTAATCCGCAACAATCAAGTATATGCAACGAAAGGTAGGGACCAGTTAGATTCTTTTAGTGGGTTTAGAATTGGCCGGAAGTAACATGGTGGAGGAAACCCCAACTCAATGTTTACAAGGGTTTTCGGGCCGGGGCGTCACCTAGGGAATGCCGAAAAAGAAAATCCCTATTACTTCACTATCACTCGTAGTTTTCAATTTTCACGTCGATCCGAATAACTCTTTGACTATCAATCAAGAAATTGTTAGACGTAGGGAAAGCAAACGGGGTAAAAAAACTGAACCATTCAAAATATTATGGAACTAGATAAATGTCCAAACTGCGGATATCCTTTAGCAGATCACAAAAGACCCAGCCTGAAATCAACAACTAATAAATACGCAAATCGATTGCCATCATCAAAAGACGAATCGGATATATCAAACTCGGAGACTTTATCAGAAAAAATAAAAAATCAGCAGGCTACATTTTTCACTGAAGAATTCGGAAACAAACAGAAACCGAATCCAGTAACAGCTGACGGAGTAAATTATCTTATTGGCAGACTAAAAGAAAAACGAATTCTCATCCCAATCGTAGCCATTGTTATATTATTTGTTACCCTGGGAGCATATTCGTTATATCTATCAGAATTTGTTGATATAATCGAGAAGATTGAAGAGCCAAAGTTTCCGGTAATGGTAAATAAAAATGATTTCAAGGTAAATGTAAGAGATGCTCCTACAACAAAATCAAACGTTATCGGCAGAATCGAACCCGATGGCGAAATCAGGATTATCAGCAAGCTGGATAAGTGGTTCAAAATAAAATTTGATCAAAATGAAGCCTATGTTTTTTCAAACCTGTTTAGCCCTGGGGGAACATAAATCCTTAACCGCGAATACCGATACCATGATTCAGTTCGCAAATAAGGCCAGTTTACTTCGGAATCGAGGCCGTTTGAAGTGAATTTTGGGGAATTTTTCTTGCGAAAGCTGTTTTACCAAACATTTTACCGAATATGAAGCAAAATCAATCCTCATGCTAATTGCTGGTTAAGCATCCTCCAGTTCAGCAATCAGTTCAGTCAGTTTTTGAGAGTGAATTTTTATCTGTTGATAAATCTTCTCTTTTCGGTAGTTTCTTTTTCCCTGTTTCTTTTTCCCTGTTTTTCCGATCTGTGCCGGTTGATCGGCTTCATCCACCACCAGATAGCCACCTTCAAGCAGTTGAATAAAATAGTCACTGATCTGTTCAGGACTGAATCGGGTTTCCCCCACTTTGTACCATTTGTATATCCAGTTGCACATTCCGATGATGGCATAGGCCTGCAATCGGGGGTCTGTTTTTACAAAAAGACCTTGTGACATGCCCTCCTCCAGGATCTTTTCAATAATCCCTGTGTAACGTCGTTTTTCCTCCCGAATTTTGTTGAAATCCCGTTTCGGAAGTCGGTTCTCCTCGCTGAAGAAGACGGAAAACATATACAGATCTTTCATGATAATATTGGTAATATGGTGCCGGATGATTCTTCTCAATTTCTCATCCGGGAGGAGATCCATGTTTGAAATTTCATAAGTGTCCATGAATATATTTTCAAATGTCTGGGTATAGATAATGGTGAGAAGCTCGTTTTTGTTTTTCACATAGTGGTACAAGGCGGGTTTGGATATCCCCAGGGCTTTGGCTACATCATCGAGTGAAGTGGAACTGTACCCCTTTTTGTGAAACAGTTCAGCTGCTGTATCAATGATGGTCTGCTTTCTGACACTCCTGTCCAACTGTTTGAAATTCTTTTGGGTAGTCATTTCCTGTCCTGTTTTGAGACTGCCTTTTTTAATGATAACTACGATCTATACCCGCCTGCAGGCCATGCTGAATCATCCTGAACACAAAAAGCTTGACATAGAAATTAATATCTGTAATTTTCTTACCAATTAGTCAATATTACTTAACATACAGTAAGATAGTTTTTTGGATTTGTCAAACCTTTGGATGAAGGAGATCAGAAATGCACGAATCGGAAGTTCAAATGGAGTCTCCTCCACGTGTCTTGATCACTAAAATCGGGCTGGACGGTCATGATCGGGGTAGCCGTATTGTGGCAGCGTATTTACGTGATGCCGGTATGGAAGTAATTTATACGCCTCCCTGGCAGACCATTGATGCTGTGGTTGGGATTTCCCGGCAGGAAGATATCGACATTATCGGTTTGAGCTCTCTCGCTACGGACCATCTTATTATTCCGGAGTTAATGACGACTCTGACGAACGAAGGGCTTGATGCGGTCCGGGTAGTTGTGGGCGGCATCATTCCACAAAATGAAATCCAAAAATTATTGGATTCCGGTGTCAGCAAGGTCTTTGGCCCTGGGACCCTGAGGGAGGAGATTATCGATAACGTGAAAAGCCTGGCTTTATCAGCGCAAAAGTTGAAAAGGCAGAAATGGGAGGAGGCGTAATGGAAGAAAAACGAAAACGAAATCAACCATCGGATATACAGTCCGCCCATGAAGAGTGGCAACAATCCTATCAGAAACAGATGGGAAAACAACAGGTGATCCGTAACCGATCTGGTCTGGAGGTAGACCCTCTTTATTCACCGGCCGATTCGAACAATATCTTTTTTAACGAACGCCTGGGGTTTCCTGGACAATACCCCTTTACGCGGGGCATTTATCCGACCATGCATCGGGGCCGGACCTGGTCTCAACGTCAACTGATCGGGCTGGGGACACCCGATGATTATAACGAGCGGGTGATGAAGCTGTTGGATTCAGGTACTTCGGCTATCAGTCTGTTGCCATGCAATTCGACTTTCAGGGGATTGGATTGTGATGAGATTCAAGAGGTGCTGCTCGGTACCTGCGGAACGATCATCAACACTATCGACCATATGGAAACCTGCCTTGCCGGCGTGCCAATTGAGGAAATTTCCACCGCTATGAACGACCCCCTGCCGTTTACCCTGTTGGCTTTCCTGCTTGGTGTGGCCAGACGCCGTGGTATTCCCTGGGAGCGCATTACCGGTACATCCAACCAAAGTGATTATATCTCCCATTTTGTGGCCAATCACATGTTCTTCCGGCTTTCCCTAACCGGTTCCCGGCGGATGCTGCTGGATCATATCGCATTTTGCCGGGAGAAGGTTCCCAATTGGAATCCAGTTTCAGTGGTTGGTCAACACATGCAACAGGCCGGTGCAACCCCGGCTGAAACGATGGGATTTACTCTCTCAACTGCGATCCAGTATGCTGAGGACTGTCTGGTGCGGGGCATGGATATTGATTCAGTACTGACCCGTTTCACCTTCTTTTTTGACATCTCGATCAGTTTTTTTGAAGAAGTAGCCCAGTTCCGAGCCGGCAGGCGGATCTGGGCACGTATTGCCCGGGAGAGGCTGGGAGCCCTTGACCCTCGTTCCTGGCGATTTAAATTCCATGGGCAGACCTCCGGGGTGGACTTGACCCGGCAGCAACCTCTTAATAATATTGCCAGGGTCACAACCCAGGCTATAGTTGGTATTTTAAGCGGCCTGCAGTCAATGCACACAGATGCATATGATGAGGCGATTTCCTGTCCCACTGAGGAAGCAGCCCGGATCGCGGTCAACACTCAGAACATCCTGAGGGAGGAAGCTCACCTCTGTGATGTGATCGATCCCCTGGGAGGATCTTATTACATTGAGTCTCTGACGGATCAGATGGAAGTGGAGATCAACAGTGTGATTGAAAAAATCGATGCTGCCGGAGGCATGTTTAAGGCTGTTGAGTCAGGCCTGGTTCAGGCCATGATTGGTGAATCGGCTCTGTCATTTCAGAGGCAGATTGAATCCGGAGATCAAAAACTGGTGGGTGTAAACTGCTATCAGCTGGATGAAGATCAGGAGGTTGAGCCGGCCCCATATCGACCCAATCCGGATGCTGTAAAGGCACTTGCGGAATCATTCAAGGAGTATAAGGCTGCTCGCAGCAAATCAACCGTTCAACGAGCTATAGATAATTTAGCCCGTGCAGCAAACTCTGAAAACGACAATCTTTTTGAGCAAGTGGTAACTGCAGCGGAAAAAGGTGTTACCCATGGAGAAATTGTCGCCTGTCTGCGTCGGGAGCTGGGAGAAGGAAAACCAATTATCAAAGCCTGAAATATGGACGCTATGAAACAACAGAAATCCATCAGCGAAAAACTGTTTGCAAAACTCCAGGCCGGTGATGTATCAGCCCTTTCCTATGCTATCAGAGCCATTGAAAACAGCGAATTTGAAAGTGCAGAAATATATAACAGGATCAAAGCTGACATCGGCCGTACTGCGGTTATCGGTTTTACCGGTCCGCCTGGAGTCGGAAAATCAACTCTTATCAATGCCTATATTGATTGCATCCGTAGTGCGGATCAACGTGTAGCCGTAGTGGCAATTGATCCTTCCAGCCCGATTTCAGGAGGAGCGATACTGGGGGACCGGCTCAGGATGGCTACTCACATCGACGATCCGGGGGTTTTTATCCGTTCTGTTTCCAACCGGGGTCACCTGGGCGGTTTATGTGCGGCCATTTCCGGAATCATCAACCTGATTGATGTTGCCGGCTGGGATGTGATTCTACTTGAAACAGTGGGAGCCGGGCAGTCAGACACGGATTTAACCGATATTGCGGATATCAAAGTCGTAATCCAGGCGCCAGGGTTGGGGGACGATATACAGGCTATTAAAGCTGGTATTCTGGAAATCGCAGATGTTTTTGTGGTAAACAAGGCGGATATGCCCCTTGCCGATAGGGCCATGCGCCAATTGCAAGCCATGATCGATCTGAGAGATGATAAAAACAACAGGGTGCCCATTGTCAAAACAGTTGCCACGGAAGGAGTCGGAGTAGACCTGCTGAAAGCTGAGATTGACTTACGGAGTCAGAAATGGAAAGTGGTTGACCGACAGGCCCGGGTCAAAAAAAGAATGCATCGGCTTTTTGCCAGAGAAGTTGGACGTTTAATGGAAAGAAAACTGGCCAGTATGAATCAATCAGAGTTTTCCCAAGTTTACGAGAAACTCATCTTGGGAGACTTGAAGTTGAACCTGCTCGTTGAAAGGATGGTTGAAGAGCTACAGGAGATTCTTGGAGATTAGTTTTCTTCGTCTTATTTTTCACGGCATCGATTTCTAAGGAGCCCCCTGATTGGTTACCACATTTCACCGTTGTTGACCCGTCCAGTCAAAAAAACAAAATCTCCCTAAATCCCCTGCTTACAATAGCTCCAACAGAAAAATAGCTTAAGATTCCGTCTCTCTTATCAATTTTGTTTTTGAATTCTAACAACTAAAATCTTTTAGCCCAAATCCTGGTCCAGAAAAGACCATTTTAGAATTGCCTAATGCGAACAAAGAGGACAGAGTTATTTTGGCAAGATAATCAACCCAAAATACAAGATACTTGTTTTAAAGGGTTACGGGGCAGGTGTTTTAAACGATATTTCATGCAACCACGCTCTTCCTGTGCTTATTCCTCACGAAGATTGATTCACATTCAATCTGAAATCCAGAAAAATTGGACGTTATCTAATCCAATATGGCGCATTTCTGGAAAGATGATCTTTTTGGGTTTATTATGTTGTTATTATAGTATATTGAAAAAGTTGGGACCTGGTTCAGCCCTTTTTGTAGAAAATTAATAAGGAATTCTTTTAGGTGATTGATGGAAACTCTAAATTTGCTATTATCATTGGAATAGCGGGAAGGAGGTCGACGATCAACCCAGAATGAGGAAAATAGATTTTGCCAATCGTATTGGTAAATGGCTTGTTTTTTCTATTAATATCTTCTCATTTATTAAGCCAAGAGCAGATTTGATCCCTTTTTCAAATCGGACGATTTCTTTTAATACAAAGGAAGCTAAAATCGATATTGAATCCCTGCCTGAACAGATCTGTATGAAAGATTGATATCATCATCTTTGTCATGATTTCGAATTTCAACCGAACTTCCATTGAGACACCGGAGAGTTGTCTGGCTTTTTACTGTAATATCCGGAACCTCTTGATATAATAATTGAGTAAAGAACCCAAAACCGTTAAAAGTAAAACCAGCTCCGATATAATAAGGGAAACTGTAAAATTCACCATATTCTTTACTTTCTCCAGAGCATTGGAAACTGCTATTCCCCCTTTCAATTTCTTCTACTATTTTTTGGTGAATTTCAATCTCATTTTTCATAAAGGCAACTCCCCCCCACATTTGAAACCCTAACATGCTCTTGGTGCTATAAACAAAAGCCATTGTTGTCCCATAACCTTTATGTTGAAAAACATGACTTACCGATTTTTCTGTAATCTCGGTTTGAGATGCTGTTTTAGAAGTAGATACCACATTACTAAAACTGGCGATTGTCATTGCGCCTATATCTAAGTAATAATCCTCAAATAATGGAACCAGAAATAAAGCTCCTAATGTTCTATCATCTGTAGCCTGATCTTTATATTTAGATAATCCACTATAAAGTGCGACAAACCCAGTATCTTCTTTGTAGGCCGTGATTTTATCTACCACTCTTGCCAGAAATTCATTTTCTTGAGCCTGAGCTCCAAAAAAACAAAACACAATTATGACAGTCAATACCAGTATCTTTAAGGTTTTCATTTCATCTAGATTAAAAAAAGCTGATCTGAATAAGGGGGAAATTTCTAAAATAAATCAGCAATGTCCGGTTAGGTTTTTGCAAACCAAAAGCTGAATGATAAAACCCGTCTCTGCGCACAAGGATTTAAAGATTTGCTAAGTTTGCTTCACGAAAAACCGCCAAACTCGCTCGTGCCTCGCTCAAACAGGCTCATTTTCGCTACGCTAAACTAAGAAAATCTAATAAATCCTTATAGGCTCGATCCAGGTTTCATCATTCAGCTTTCTGCAAAAACCTAACCGGACATTGCTGAAAATAAATAGAATATCAGAAATATCTGTAAATCCGATCAATAAAAATATATTGGACGAGGATGCAGCTCATTATTTGCGACCTGTAACTCGCATCCCTAGTGACTCAATTAAAAAGAATTAGAATTTTGAAAAAAATAGGCAACAGTAGCCTTCTCATATTATGCTAGATATTCCCTTTTTCGATGTCAAACCTTATTTGGATTTTAATCAATGGAAGAATACCTGTTGGACATGGCATGGAACTGAAGGTTTTCTGGGAATCATTACGATTCAAGGGCAGTGTTTTAAGTATTTTGTTCAATTCACAAAAAACACAAACGTCTTAAACCCGATGGATGACTGGTGCGGATCAGTACCTGTGATAGGAAATTTCAGAAACAGGTACTACCATTTGAGAAGAGAAAGAAATAACAGGTATGGATCCCGCCCAATCTAATAGTTGAGCAGCCTTTTGAAAATCTCAGTTATCAGTCTGATGGAACAAGTTCTAAGTGACTCCTAACACAAGGAAATTAGTCACAAATTGTGGTTATGATCGAGCTTCTATACACGCAGAAAACTCAAAAAAATTGCTATGTTTCAAAGCTATCCAACTCAAATTCTTTGCCACATTCAGGACATTCATATACAGCCCCAATATTGTCCCATTGAGCGAGTTTTTCTGCTCCCCCGAATAAAGCAACACCAAGCCGTCGCTCATTGTCTGCAATCTGGTCTAAGTCCACCGTTTCACCACATTCAGGGCAGTATACCCATACATGAACTTCAACTGTTCCGGTCACTTTTTCCATTCGCTTATTCTCTCCAGTTATTCGACTCCAAACCGAGCGTCAAACTCATTTAGAACTGAATGGTTAACTGCTTTAATGTATTTCTGGGCATAGTTTTCATGGTTGTCCTTTGGCACTTCCAATCCCATATCTTCAGCTTTTTCTAGTGCTTTCCGAAAGCCGGTTAAAATATTTTTCTTTTGCCAGAATCCGATATATCGATAGACATATTTTTTGCCTGTCCAACGTGCAACAGACCAGAAATAGCCTTTGCCGCTATGCCTTGTTCGGTGGAACCCTTCGCGTCATCGGAGTACGGATATCATATTTTCAAAAAAGTTCAATTTTCCAAATTCTTCAAATACTCATATTGTTTTTTCCAGCCATTAGGTGGTTTTTTGCAAATATTATTAACTCGAACAAACGCGCAGATGTTGCTCAAACTATTGTTATTGCAGTCGTATGTATTATTATGTCTACAGCCGTATGTCTGTTCAATTGTATCTTCAGACAATAGCGCCGAATCCTTGTCGATGATAAGAGATTTTTTTACTGCAAAGTTAATTAAAATCTTAGATAATTCACACCAGCATACCGCTTCTCCAACTCAACTTTTTAAGTGTCGACATCAGCAGCCAGTCTTCTTTCGACCAAATTCAAGGCTTGCTTTCTAATGTTGGGCTGTTGGGCTAGCAGTTTTTGGAGAGCATTTTCTTGCTTTTCTTCACCTTTTGCCACGTATAATCTCATACAAAGACGGTAGATAGACTGAAGTCGTTTTTCCAATAACGTGGAAGAGAATCCCTTTTTAATGATATCCTGTTTGAGAAACCTTACTTCAGCCAAAGAGAGCGATTGAATGACTTTTTTAATATTCTGAACAAATTGTTTTGATACACTTGCTGTCAAGTATAAATCTGACATATTCAAGACCTCTTCCAATTTCTTGATTTGAGCCATTACCCGTTTATCTGACTCTTTTATTATCAACCCGATTTCCTGGGTCAATGCGGGAAGGATGTCTAGATGAGGAAATTTAGTTATACTTGAACTGCTGAAGTTTTTTGGCCTGTCCTGTTGTTTATTAAAGAATTTGCTGGCGGTTTCCGGTTCAAAAAACAGCCAGAATTTGCCTTCCTTACTCACCAGCCCGACTATGGCTTCTTCAACAAATAAAAATATTTCCCTGCTCTGAAGAAAATATTGTTCGAATTTCTCCCAGGCTTGTTCAAAAACGTGAGGCATTAGTACATCGCTACTGGTACGTTCATCCACAATAAACCACCATGGACTCTTGGTCATATCAACCTTGCGTGTCTTTCCTTCACCCGTCACACTTCTATACTCAGATGCTATTTGAGCAGTTTTGCTGATAATTGCACGATTAAAAATCTCACTTTGAGTTTCCAAACTCGCTTGGCGCGTAAGTTCTGTCTTCATATCTTTTACAGTGGTATGGGCAAAATACTTTATTCAGCATAATCCTCTGGTCTTTCAACAATACAAAGTATAAAAAAAATTATTACATCCATACAATATTGCCCCTGGTGGATCTTCGGGGCGGTTTTGAAACGGGTTTTTTAGACGTTGATTCTTTATTGGCTGTCTTCTACCAGTTTATGAATTTATCTTGACTGAGGTACTCTTTAAAATGCCAGGTAAAGGGAGTATTATCGCCCACGTTTGCAATCGTTCTCACCTTCGAACAAGGTTTACACTCTATCAATTAATCGTGCGCTCACATCAGATCTAAGCTATCCCACGCATCAAACAGCTTCTTTTTCCATATAATTCCAAACCGCTCTACAAGCAAGAGTATCAGCTAAAGCTCTATGTGCGTTGCCTTCCCATTTATAGCCAACATGACTTGCCGCTGTGGATAAGGGTTTCCATTTGAAATTTCCGTGATGCTGGTTCCATTCTCCGTAAACAGACGCAAAACGCAGCATACAACAATGTTTTTCTTTAATTGAATTGACAACACTCCGCGACAAAAATCTGATATCAAAATTGAGATTATATACAATCAGCTTTTTACCTTTCAGAATCTTGATTAGTTGGGGTTCTAGGTCCTCAATAGTTGGCGAACCCTTTACCATTTTGTTATCTATTCCATGAATTCTGATCACCTCATTTGGAATTTCTCTTTTTGGATCAACTAATGTATTCAGCAGCACTTCCCCGTTACCATCGACAATCGCAATTTCAACAATCTTATCCCTCGGTGGATATAAACCTGTTGTTTCTGTATCGAGAAAAACAATATTGGAACTCATAGTCTTCAGAGTGGTATAAACAATTAGTCTTGGTTCATCTCTCTTCGAAAAACCTTTGATGTATGAAATGTCACAACTGTCCGCTCTGATATTTCATACTCGATTTTTGTTTTGGGATTTCTGCCTCTCCGTGCTCTCTTGTGTTTTACTTTAAATTCACCAAATCCAGAGATCATCACTCCATCGCCAGATGCGAGAGTATCTTTGATATTTCGTAGAACAGATTCCACGAGATGTCCTGCTGTATTTCGATCAAGAGCTATTTTAGACATCACATCACGAATGATATCTTCTTTAATTCTAGTCATGTTTGATTCTCCAAGCCCATGTGAGTTTTTTTTAATTGATCGTCTTGCTTGATCTCGGTAACTTACTCCTGTAACCGGGCACCTGATATCCAATTTTCAGTATTTATAAAATTATCGACAATGTCGCTGACTAAAAGACTACCGGTCTTTCAGCTTATTGAACACACTAAAGAGAACTATGAAACAGCCAATAAAATCTGTCCAAAGAGTAATGGATCATGGAGGACCTCTGTTTTACTGGGATGAAAAGGAAGCAGGATGCCGTTATCGCAAAGGTTATTTACTAGATGTCATGTTCTGTGAAAATCCCGAATGTCCTTATGCGCATTTCACAGCATTCAGCATCGATGAACGCTACCGGGATTTTCGATTCGACAAACAAAGGAGCCTGACCTACAAGGTAACCGACACTGAAGAGGAAGAACCCCCGGAAAAAATATCGGTGTCCGGTAATATCGACCTGAAGAACAGGACAGTAGTTCAAAACGAAGGTGAGGAACAAAACACTCAAACTGTCGCATTGTTGGTGAAAATTACCAAACAGGCGCATGATGATCTTTTCATAGAACTCCTCAAACAACGGTCGAACCAAATCAAGGGAATTCACAAAGATACCTGGAAAAAGGCAGATTGGTCCTGGTGGGAGCCTGGCGACCTAGTACCCTGGATCGAGTTTTCTCCCGACAGTATAGATTTTGTTTTGACCGACGGTAATAACGCCAATACGGTAGACGATTATTATTGTATCAACCCTGGTTGCACATGCAGGGAAGTCACCTTCTCCTTCAATGACCACAAAAACGAATCGACGATGGGCAACGTGAGCGTCGATTCATCCAAATGGCAGATTACCGGAATTGAGACAGAAACAAAGGATGATGCACATCTAAAACGCTCCTGGCACAATCTCAATAATCTATACCCGAACTTGAAAACCATAATCAGGAAACGGCAGCGAGATATCCAAAAAGCGGGTGCCGATATTGGGCGATTGAGCGGCAACATACCGGATACTCAAGAACAACAGAGTACTGGCACAATTGGACGGAACGATCCTTGCCCCTGCGGCTCTGGTAAGAAGTATAAAAAATGTTGTCTGAAAAGCCGCACCTAAAGCAATCCAATTTCCCTTTTCTGAGTATTCAAGTAGCAGAAAATATTATTGCTGTGGAATCGACTTTCCAACAATTCGCTCTGTATATTTCATTATTAGTAAAATTCAAATCCGGATTGATCCTGCATTCTGCAATAGTATTTCTCAGACCGAATCAGCCCTCAAAAAAAGTATTTATTGATTAAGGATGAGAGAAATTGAGAAAGGGGATTTTTCCCAAGAAAATTTCTCTAATGGAATAAATCTTTTATAAACCAACATTCTAAAGCAGTTAAAACAATAGATTCTTATGCTATCGGGTGCATTTCTGGAAAGATGATCTTTTTGGGTTTATTATAATGACTGGCGTCCACATGAATTTCTGTGTAGTGCCACTCTTGCTACAGTTTTCCGAGATAATGCGGTTCCTTTTGTACTGAAGAACGCGACGGGTGTTCCTTTTCCATTCAAATTTGATTTCGAATCTCCCAAATGGTTTTTCAATCGTCTTGTTCTCCGTGATTTTCAACTTTTGTAATAGCGATTATTCGGGCTTTTCAGTGGTCCCATTGTCGCGTGACAGTGACAACCGTTACTATCTCTTGTGACAGGCGACCCAGTGGTTATTCCCGAGATCCCTGTAAATCGGCTCTTCGATGAGGCACTGACTGTCGACTTCATGACAACGTGTATGGAAGGGGCAGCCAGCAGGGGGATCCAACGGACTGGGAACATCACCCTTGAGCAGAATCCGCTCCCGTTTCATGGACGGGTCAGGAACCGGAACTGCCGAGAGAAGCGCCTGGGTGTAAGGGTGCTGCGGATTGGAATAGAGTTCTTTGTCACTGGTCATTTCAACGATTTTCCCTAGGTACATGACCGCCACACGGTCGCTGATATGCTCCACAACACTGAGGTCATGGGCAATAAACAGGTAAGACAGTCCCAGATCCTCCTGGAGTTTGACCAACAGATTGATAACCTGGGCCTGGATCGAAACATCCAGGGCAGATACCGGCTCGTCGCAGATAATCACTTTGGGATTCAGCGCCAGGGCCCGGGCGATGCCGATCCTCTGTCGCTGACCGCCGCTGAATTCATGGGGGTATCGGTTGGCCTGCTCCGGGAGCAGCCCGACCTTTTTCATCAGGTAGGCGACCTGTTCCCTGAGCTCTTTTTTAGACAGTTGCCGATGGTTTCTCAGCGGCTCTGCAATGATACTCTCGATGGTCATCCTGGGATTCAAGGATGAAAACGGATCCTGGAAAATGATCTGCATTTGCGCCCGCATCTGGCGCAGGTGTTTCGGATTCAGCTTCAGAATATCGACGTTGTCAAAGACAACGCTTCCAGATGTCGGCTCTATGAGCCGCAACAGGCTGCGGCTGACAGTCGTCTTCCCGCAACCGCTTTCACCTACCAGTCCCAGGGTTTCACCCGCATCCAGGGAAAATGATACGCCGTCTACAGCACGGACATGACCCGTTGTTTTGGAGAGCATTCCCTTTGTCACGGGGAAATGCATCTTCAGATCAGTGACTTCAAGCAGCGTCATGGTCTACCCCCTTCTCGGTTGTCAGCCAGCAGGATACCTTTCGGTCCGGCTCAAAAAGGGTCTGAGGTGGCATCTCTTTCCGGCAGATATCCATTGCCTTCGGACAGCGGGGATGGAAAGCACAGCCATCGGGCAGGTTGAACAGGCTGGGCACTACCCCCGGTATTTCATCCAGGGATTTGGACCCGCTCTTGAACTTTGCGCCGAGTACCGGCACGGAGCCCAGCAATCCTTTTGTGTACGGGTGGAGCGGGTCGTGGAACAGGTCAGCGACCATCGCTTCTTCAACGACCCTGCCGGCATACATGACCAGGACCCTTTCCGCAGACTCGGCAATCAATCCCAGATCATGGGTAATCAGCAGGATGGCGGTATTCAGTTTCGTCTGAAGCTGCAGCATCAACTCCATAATCTGGGCCTGGATGGTCACGTCCAGGGCGGTTGTCGGTTCATCGGCGAGCAACAGGGCCGGCTGGCAGGAGAGGGCCATGGCAATCATGGCCCGCTGTCGCATACCACCACTGAGGCTGTGAGGGTAGTTCCCTACACGAACTTCCGGAGACGGAATATGAACCCGATCCAGCATCTCTATCGCCTTCTTTCGAGCCTGGGTCCAGGATAGATCCTGATGCAGCACCAGCGCCTCGGCAATCTGGTCACCAATTTTCATCACCGGGTTGAGGGAGGTCATCGGCTCCTGAAAAATCATGGAAATGTCGTTTCCACGGATGCGCAGCATCTCTTTTTCCGGCAGCTGAAGCAGTTCCTGGTTTCGGAAAAGAATCTGCCCGTCAACCATCGCCGCCTTTTTGGGAAGCAGCCCCAGAATCGCTTTGGCAGTGACACTCTTCCCACAGCCGCTCTCCCCCACAAGGCCAACGGTTTCGGAGGCCCCGATATCCAGGTTAAAGCCGTTAACAGCCCGCACGTCACCATCGAAGGTTTTAAAAGACACCTGCAGGTCCCTGATGGACAGAATGCTGTCGCTATTCATAGCCCATCCTCGGATCCAGGGCGTCGCGCAAACCATCTCCCAGGAGGTTAAATCCAAGCACCACCAGAAAAATAGCAATTCCAGGAAAGGTGGCCACGTGGGGTGCCGCAAACAGATAGCTACGACCCGAACCCAGCATGGTGCCCCATTCAGGGGTGGGGGGTTGAATGCCAACCCCGAGAAATCCCAGGCCGGCAGCGAACAGGATCGCCATGCCCAGAAACAACGTGCTGTTGACGATGATCGGCACCATCACATTGGGCAGGATGTGCCGGACAAGGATAACGCTATCCCTCGTCCCTACTGCCCTGGCCGCTTCCACATACACCTGTTCCCGGATGGAAAGGACGCATCCGCGGGTGATACGGATGGTATGCGGTATTCCGGCGATCCCAACAGAGATCAGGGTATTCTTCAACCCAACCCCCAGAACCGCCACCAGGGCCAGTGCAAGAATAAAGGGTGGAAATGATAGCATGATATCAGTCAGACGCTGCACCAGAAAATCGGTTTTTCCGCCGAAATATCCGGAAACCAGCCCCAGGGGTATGCCGAATATCATGCCCATGGCAACTGATCCCAGGGCAATGGTCAGCGAAACCCGACCGCCATACAGGATCCGCCCCAGAATATCCCGGCCCAGTTGGTCGGTTCCCAACAGGTGTGAAGCTGAGGGACGCTCCAGGGAATGGATCAGATTCGGGGCGTTGGGATTACCTGGATACAAAATCGGAGCGAAAAGTGCGCTCAATAGAAAAATCACGATAATAATTCCGCCAACCACAGCGGCCCTGTTACGCAACAGTTTCGCAACGCCGCGCTGCCACTGACTTGATCCGACCGCTTCCGCAGCCGGTAATAATTCCGTATTCTGGCTAGCCATATCGTACCTTGGGATCGAGGAAAACATAGATCAGGTCAACCAGAATATTGGTCAGGACAAAAAGCAGTGCAAAGACAAGGATGATCCCCTGGATCATGGGATAGTCCCGGCCCAGGATGGAACTGACCAGCAGCCGACCGATGCCCGGCCAGGCAAAAACCGTCTCTGTCAGCACGGTACCACCCAGAAGGGAGCCAAATTGAAGACCGATAACAGTGATGATCGGAATAAAGGAGTTTTTCAGGGCATGCCGCCAGATGACCACTTTTTCAGAAACGCCCTTGGCATGGGCGGTGGTGATATAGTCCTGGGACAGGGTCTCCATCATGCTGGAACGAGTATTCCGAGCGATGGAGGCAATCAGGTAGGCCGCCAGTGTAATGGCCGGCAACACGAGATACTCGATACCACCGGCACCGCCCACCGGCAGGATGTGCCAGTTCACCGAGAAAATCACGATCAGCATCAAACCCAGCCAGAAAGCCGGCATGGACATCCCGAACAGGGCCAGAATTGTGACCAGGTTGTCCATCCAGGTATAGGGCCTGACCGCCGCCACAATTCCGGCAGGAATCCCCAGAATACAGGCAATGAGCGTCGCAACCAGTGCCAGCAGTACCGTATTGACCAAGCGAGGCCTGATCTCCTCGATCACCGGATTCTGGGTGCGGGTGGAATTGCCCAGATCCAGCATCACCAGCCGGGTCATAAATATCTTGTACTGAACAATCACCGGTTTATCCAGACCCAGTTGGTGCCGGATGAGCTCAATCTCTGTATCTGTGGCCGTTTGCCCGGCGATCACCGCAGCCGGATCCCCCGGCAGTGCCCGCAGGATAAAAAACAGAAACAGGGTAATCCCCAAAAGCACCGGGATCGTAGATATCAAACGCCCGAAAAAATATCTAGCCATGATACTGTTTCCCCTGTTTCAGTGAGTCAGAATACCTATCCATTAGCGGTAGGTCATATATTGCGGGTAGCACTTTTCGTGAGACAGTACCTGGATTCCCTTGAACTTAGAGGAATATGCAATGGAAAAAGGCTCCACGTGCAGCCAGATGACTGGTGCATCGTCCCACAGTATCTCTGTTGCTTTTTTATACAAGGCCTTACGTTTGTTCTTGTCCAATACAACGCGTGCCATGTAAGTCAGCTTGTCAAATTCCTTGTTGCTGTAGAAACTCGAGTTCAGACCTCTTGGCGGCTGAACATAGGAGCTGAAAAACATGAAGGTCATGAAATCCGCATCGTAATATGGGGCTCCCCAACCCAGCAGGAACAGCTCAAGCTCTGTTTTGTCCAGCGGTTTCCTGGTCATGGCCTGATAGGTCGGCCAGTCATAGGTGCGCAATTTGGCATTCACCCCGATGTTCTGCAGATAGGCCTGCACAGTTTCCGCAATCTGCTTGTCATAGTTATAGCGACCGACAGGGCTGATCAGGCTGATTTCAGTATTCGGAGGAAAATTGGCCTTTTTCAGTAACGCCTTGGCTTTTTCCGGATTGTACTCATACTGGTTGTCCATTCGGGAATACCCGAACAATGACGGCGGCATGGTACCCTCCAGGGGTTTGGCGATTCCGAAAAGGACCCGTTCCGTGATTGCCTTTTTGTCGATGGCGTAGTTCAAGGCCTGCCTGAAATATTTGTTCTTGGTAAATCCTTTCTGCGTGTTCATCCCGATGAAGATCATCCGGGTACTGAGCGGACGGGCAACATTAAAATCCGGGCTTGCTTCAAGAGACTTGATGTCCGGGGGAGATGGGGAATATGAGATATCAAGCTCTCCGGAGCGCAGCATGGCAATACGGGTTGCGCTTTCCGGAATGACCCGGTATATAATTTTATCTACCGTGGGACGCTTTCCCCAGTAGTTTTCATTACGCACCAGGACAAGCCGCTCTCCCTTGACCCATTCCACCAGCTTGTAAGGACCAGCGCCTACATGCTCCTTGCGCAGTTTATTGATGTCGAAGGGTTGCGTCGCCTTAAGTGACATGGCAGCTCCCAGGGCTGTTACCTCAGCCATGGGGGCAAATGTTGATTTGAGGTTAAACTTGACCGTATAGGCATCAGGGGTTTCAACATTCTTGATGGCAGCAAGAAAAAACCGGAATGGTGCCCGAATTTTCGGATTCAACTGCATATCAATATAGTTCTTGTGGCTGTATGCATTGAAATCAGACCCGTCGGTGAACTTAACCCCTTTACGCAGCTTGATCGTAAAGGTCTTTCCATCCGGTGAAAATTTCCAGGAGGTTGCCAGGTTGGGTATCAGCTCACCGTTTTCACCATACTGCAAGATCGGTTCGTATATCAGCTGAGCAATATTGAATGGGATCATCGTGGTAATCTGAAAAGGAACCAGTGTATCCGGATCAATTCCGATACCGATCCTCAGTACCTTGATGTCCTTGCCCCAAACTGCGGCAGGCATAATTCCCATGCTCATCACAAGCGCTATTCCAACCAATAGCATCAAATGACTCTTCTTTCTCATTTTCGGTTGTTGCCACTTTGAAGTGTAGCTTGACATCTTTCTTCTCCGTTAAAGGTTGAACAATCTTCTTCCTTCTGCTTAGGGATCGCACAAAAATAACTTGGCCTAAGCTGTCTGCAATGCAGTAGTATCGTTAGAATGTAACTTCCCATAATCTGTTCACAAAAGTCCCAACAGCCGAACATTTTGCAAACAGAATGTGAACTAGCATTCTAGCCGACCTTGAAGTCCCGAAAAGACCGGACATTTTGCTGCCAGAATGCCACAGCAACGCGATTCCTTGACAGGCGACGTGTTTCCTTTTCCCTGATGGGAAACACTTGGCTAATGAGAAACACTCGACTAATGGGAATCACTTGAGTAATTTTTGAGTTGACTCTTAGTTGATACAATCAGAAATGAAACGTCTTACAGCTTTTTTCTAGGCATCGTCCCTTCATCAATCAATCTGTCGAATTTATAAGAGTGAGGTTTCGAGCCCGGTAGCTCGGACTGGATTTCGTTCTAGCGACTATCCTCAGCCTGACGAAAGTAATGGTTTTGCAGGGCACCAGGAGCGGTCATTTGTTCAACCCTGTTATACCATCATCATGGCATTGTCATCGCCTGCCTGGGGCTGGTGAAGATAAGGTTCCAATATCAGCCCTTTGAAAGGCTAGGCAATTCCAACCTGTTTGTCAACATCCTTTCTATATCTGAATACTTTATGAAGATACTGTTCATAGGGAAACAGCATGATGCAGCAACATAGGGATCGTACAAAAATAACCTGGCATAATCTGTCCGCAAAAGTCCCATAAAGACTCAGCAATGTCCGGTTAGGTTTTTGCAAAAAGCTGAATGACAAATCCAGTCTCTGCGCATAAGGATTTAAAGATTTTCTATGTTTGCTTCACGAAAAACCGCCAAACTCACTCGTGCCTCGCTCAAACAAGGCTTATTTTCGCTACGCTAAACTAAGAAAATCTAATAAATCCTTATAAGCTCGATTCAGAATTCATCATTCAGCTTTTTGCAAAAACCTAACCGGACATTGATGATAAAGACTGGACATTTTGCAGACAGAATACCAAGACAACGTGTTTCCTTTTCCGTCAATGGGGAAACACTTGAGTAATTTTTGAGCCAACCCATAACTATCAGAATCCGGGAATTCATCCAAGGCTGTTCAGAAAATGGTTTTCCACATATCCTGCATTGGATTTGTTTTATGTTTTGACGCTTTCAATTTGATTTGACACAGATAACCATTTGCTTGCCATCTTCAACCCCACTGGCTTATTATATCATTGTTGTGGTAGATGGGTACGGAGGTCTCAGGTTTCATCACTCAGCTTTCTGCAAAAACCTAACCGGACATTGCTGGCGCTAAATACGCGAATACACGTTAGAGATGTACTGAAGCATCAATGGAGAAAGAATATGTATAATAAAAATCGATTGGAATATTTAAGCTGGCCTGTCATTGAACAGAAGATCAAGCAGGGGTATGAAACTGTCATTATTTGTACCGCCTCGGTTGAGCAACATGGTCATCATCTCCCTGAATTCACTGACTCACGGATAGGATCAGAACTGTGTGACATCATTGCTGACAAACTGGAAAACGTTCTGATAGCCCCGATAATCACGATTGGTCGGTCAGAGCACCATCTGGCCATGCCTGGAACTGTTTCCCTCCGACCCGAGATCTACCAGGGCGTGATTGAAGACTATGTGAGCTGCTACAAAAACAGCGGCTTTAAAAACATCATCCTGATTGCCTCCCACGGTGGCAATATCGGTCCCAACCTGGCAATCGTCGAGGAGTTGCGGGTCATGCATCCGGATCTCAATATTATCTGCCCTATCACCATGGAAAAACTGATGGGGGTGATGCAGGAGATGTCCGAGGAGTACCAATTCGGGGAGGGTGCTTCTGGTCATGCAGGCGCCTTTGAAACAGCCGTCATGCTTCACCTCACACCGGAGTTGGTGGATATGGACGAGGCCAAGCCGGGATTTACCGAACCGATGACCCTTGAAGTGGTAGAAAAACTCTTTACAGAAGGAATGAAAGGATTGTCAGAGGTTGGTATACTGGGAGATCCCACAGTGGGAGTGACAGCAGAAATGGGTAAAAAATACATTCACCATACAGCCAATGTTCTGGTAGATGCCATTAAAGCGGAATTTGCAGCAAAAAAAGGTTAAACCCGCAGACAATAACCCATCAGCAGGAGAAAAACCAAGGTGGACTTATTAACAATTTCAGCTGAAGAAGTCACTGAACTGCTGCCCATGAAGGATTGCATATCCGTGATGGGGGAAGCATTGATAAACTTGGCCAGGCGGCTCTCTAGTGCCCCACTGCGAGAGGTTATCTGGACATCCGAGAAGTCGGGCCTGCTTGCAAGTATGCCCGCTATGGATAATGGACTGGGCCGGTTTGGCGTCAAGGTCTTGTCTGTTTTTCCGGGGAACCATAAACTGGGTATTGATTCCCACCAGGGGATTGTCGTGCTATTTGACGCAAAGCAGGGTCAACCATTGGCCATTGTGAATGCAGGCGAGATAACCGGCATCAGGACAGCAGCGGTTTCAGCCATCGCAACCCGAGAGCTGGCCCGAGAAGATGCAAGTGATCTGGTCATAATTGGGTGCGGGTTTCAAGCCATCAAGCATCTGGAAGCCATGTGCCTGGTTCGTCCCATCACACGCGTACGTGCCTGGGACCTTTATCCATCGGCCGCTGAATCTTTTGCAGAAAAAGCATTGTCTCAGTTTGGGTTAGATGTTGAAGTGCAGACTGGAGAAAAAGCGCTGGTGGAAGGTGCGGACATCATCTGCACATTAACACCTTCCAACGAGCCTGTGCTATTCGGGCAGGATTTAACGCCCGGGGTGCATATCAATGCAGTTGGGTCCTGCAGTCCTGTGGCGAGAGAGTTGGATAGCGAAGCTGTCATTAAATCCAGACTGTTCGTGGATCTAATTGAATCAACCCTCGCCGAGGCGGGCGACATCCTGATCCCAATCGCAGAAGGTAAAATCACGAAAGATCATATCGTCGGAGAAGTTGGCCAGATATGCAACGGGGAGATCACAGGTCGCAGGTCTGCAAATGATATTACGATGTTTGAAGCATTAGGTCTGGCAGTTGAAGATCTGGCTGCATCCAGCTATATCTACGAAAAGGCCATCACCACGGTACGTGGTACCATGATAAAACTGTAATGACCCAGTCAATTGAAATTTGCACATCTTTCAACGGAAATTGGCGTAACCGACAGTTTCCCATTAACCTGGCCTGTCACAACTGATTCAATCTACTCTGAACTCGCCCTGGACAAGATCCACATAGGTGTTAAGCTCTTCCAGGTAGGATTGCTCCAGGGGGCAATCGTCCATTTCGTTGACATCGCTCACCTTCACCGGTTGGATAGCAGGCTTTCCCTGATTCTCACTTTCCGTCTGAACAACCGGCGTTGCCAGGTATGAATCTATATAAGTTCTGGATTTATCCTTGAATGTCCCCTTGTTCAGTGACAGGTTCAATATCTGGCTCAGAGCAAGCGGCGGTGCTGAATAAGGGGAGGTCAGGTTGCCCAGAGAATAGGCAATTACCGCCAATCGGTCAGGATCTCTCTTTGTCTGATATACTTCAACCGGCTGGATAACATGGGGATGGTGGGAAATAATGGCATCAACACCTGCTTCGACCAATAGATGAGTTGTTTGTACCTGATCCGTTCTTGGAAAAAACTCATATTCAAATCCCCAATGGAGAGAGGCGATGATGAAATCACAGTTCTGCTGTTGGCAATCGGCAATCTGATGCTGCAGCAGGCTTACGTCTGCCGGTCCGTTTGGATTGTGAAGTTTAGCAACATTGACTCGGTATTCTTCGCCGGCTGGAACGGTTCTTCCGTTCAGGCCAAAGGTCGCCGAGACAAATCCGATTCGAATGCCGTTTACGTCCACAATTTTACCTTTGTCCTGGTCCTCCGGTTTCAGGTTTGTGCCAATATCCATAATCTGATCCGCCTGCAAATGCTTCAATGTGGTTTGAAGCCCTTCCATTCCCTTGTCCATGGTATGATTGCAGGCTGTGTGAAATACGGTATAATTTTTTCCCCGATGGGATTTCAAGGCCTCATACTGTTCTTTGGTGCAGCAAAGTTCGGGCGATTCATCCTCTTTAAAGACCATTTCCACAATTTCTTGCTCTGTCAGCTGAGACTCAAAATTGCCATAGACGATATCATTTTCAAATATCAGGTCGGCCACCTTTTCATAAAGAAAATCTTTGGAGTGTTCCAATCCACCAACTTTCATCATGTCTCCTACAGCACCGATTGTTACGTCTTCCCCTTTTTCAAAACCATCAGGCAACTGAAATGAATAGCTGTCAGATGCACCTTTTTTTAGAGGGTTGTCCTTCTCCGGCTGAACAATAGGATTCAGTGATTTATAGACCCAGTAAATTTTATCAAGAAGGCTCATGTCCAGAATATCTGCTGCTGCTTTCTTGCTGGGAAGTTTCCAGAAACCAAAAATCTCGGCAATTCTGCAAATAAACTTTATAATAAATCCCGTCAATCCTTTCAATACGATGTCTTCCATCGGTTTTACCGGCAATCGACTTGTTCTCATTTCTCCTCTCCGTCCTTTGAGGTATATTCGTCCCGCGCTATTCGTTCAGAAAATCCAGGGCGTACTGAACGTGAAGTGCCGTTCCTGTCTCCAGGGCATCCTCGTCGATATTGAAGTTTTCATGATGCTGGGGAAAAAGCGGACCTTTTGCTTCATTTCCAGCGCCCAAAAAGGCAAAAACCCCAGGGACTTTCTCCGAATAGAAGGCAAAATCCTCTGCTCCGGTCACCGGTGGCACCTCGAAAAGGGCATCTGGGCCGACAATTTTCTTAACGGTTTCTGCTGCCCGCCTGGCGCAAACAGGGTCGTTGATGGTCGGGGGCACGCCAACGGTGTACTTAAGCTCCGCCTCAGCCCGATAGGACTGGGCGGTATTTTTAGCGATACGTTCAATGATCCCTGCAATTTGGGCGCTTAACTCTTTATTAAAGAGTCTGACGGTACCCTCAAGCCTTGCAGTGTCTGCAATCACGTTGTTCCGGGTGCCGGCGTTGAACATCCCGACGCTTACCACTGCCGATTCTGAAGGGTCGAATTCCCGGCTAACGATAGACTGCAGGTTCATCACAACCGCAGATCCAGCGACAACTGCATCAACCCCCTGGTGCGGCATGCCTCCATGCCCGCCCTGGCCTTTGACAATAATTTCAAAATGGTCTGCTGACGAGAGACGGGGGCCTTCCTGGGCACAGATCAGGCCGATCGGCAGAAAACCAACGATGTGGATACCGAAAATCGTATCAACCCCTTCCAGGCAACCTTCCTTGATCATGGTTACGGCCCCTGATACCAACTCTTCGGCTGGCTGAAAGATCAGTTTAACGGTTCCATTAATTTGATCCTTGCTTTCATTCAACACTTTGGCTGCTCCCAGCAGCATTGCCATGTGTGCATCATGCCCGCAGGCGTGACTGATCCCTTCATTTTGCGATTTGTAGTCGATATCGTTGGCTTCTGTTACTTCCAGGGCATCCATATCTGCTCGCAGTGCAACTGTTTTACCTTTGCCGGCCCCTTCGATTGTTGCAACCAGGCCTGGATCGCCGACAGGGCGATAGGGAATTCCCATGGCGTCCAACTCCCTCTTGATTCTTTTCGATGTCTCTTTTTCCTGCCAGCTGGGCTCCGGATGTTTGTGAAACTCTCTTCGCATATCAATAACGTACTGTTTATGCTTTTTTGCCAGTTCTTTTACGTCCATTTCGATTCTCCCTGAAGGATGTTGCGAGATACGTGCTGTCATCGATAAAACTTTCTGGATATGTTCAACTATTTTAGAGGAGTTGACAAGCGGGATTCTATGCTTTGCGTTGATGTCAAACCAGATGAGTCCACTTCACCCTGGACAGGGATTATTCCATCTCTCTGATGGCTGCTTGAATTCGTCTACCGAACAGTCTTCAATGACTCCCACAATACCATATCCAGCATTACTGATAACCACATTTATAGTCTCTTCCTGCTTCATTATATATTCAATTTTATTGTTTTTCATGGTTTGAGCAGTCGTTTTTGTCCATAACGATATCTTCTTCTGCAGGAAACTGGAGGCTGGCTTTCTCAAACAGGGTTTCGATGTTATATTCAAGTGAATGAGCCTCACCAATAACATCAATCAGGCTGACCAATTCATCCGAACGTAATCCGATCTTTTTGCCGTATTTCAGCAGTTTAATAATAAGCTTATCTTCGTTTTTTTTGTAGATCATCATCTTCATCTTCCTTCTGTTTACGGTCATGGGGGACTTTTGGATATATCCTACCTGTGACATATTTTAGATACCTATCTAGCTGCTAACAGTCCCATTATGGCCAAGGTCGGATTGACGTGTTCAAGTATCTGCTTCGTCAGTTTTTTCCGGTATTGAACTGGTCAATTTGCTGATCATTCATCTCTTCTTGCAGCACCATACTCCCATGATAAAATAAATTCAACATTATCAAGCAAGTGAATGTTCACTGAAAGAATAAAGTATGTGGATTTACCTTATGTCCGGTGTTGGCACTCTTAAGACTTCAGCAAGACAAAGAATTGGATTATATCCTTATGCGCAGAGACGGGTTTTATCATTCAGCTTTAGTTTTGCAAAAACCTAACCGGACATTGCTGGGAAAATATAGGTTTGGGGGAGTTCTTGAGATAAAATGCGAATTTCAAATCTGAAAGCTGTTAAGATTCATCAATAGAGGCTTAAGAAGGATTATTGTCGCTCGTTCTGTCATTATCGAATTTTCCGACTGTCGGAAAAAAATGAGATTTTGCATAGAAGAACCAGCGACCGCAGTCGCCGGTTCTATCAACCTACGACTCTTTTGATTCTTTATCAGAATCGTCTTTGTCCTCAATCTCCTTCTTCCGCTATTCAGCAGCAGAATTGATCAGCCTCGCTACGGCAATAACACGGTCAACCACCTCGATCACAAATCTAATCTTGTTCATATAGGAGCTTATAGATATACCAAGATATATAGTACAACCGGCAATTATCCCAAACCTTATTAAGGAGAGAATAATGGAAACTACTGTACTTACGAGCAAATTGGCTCGCACACGTTTGGGTGGTTATTTAGTCGATGTAAAATATGTCGACGAGAAGGTCTTACTGATTGAAAAGGTGGGTGAAGATGATTTCTTAGGTGTTTTGACTTCAGCTCGATTCCTACGTGAAAACGGAATTGAAATTCCGGCCAAAGAGAAATCCAAGCCGGCAGAAACGGTTGATGAAAAACCTGAAGTAAAAAAGAAGAAGTAAGCTCATGGCAGGGTCACACCTGCCACCTTTTATTTGGAGGAATATGAAATTGATAACAGAAGAATTTGAAGAGCTGTTCAAGGACTATAAAAAGACGGATACCGTCACTCTGTACGTTCAACGGTGTGTTTATTGATTGGGCTGTCGGGCCACCGCCCCTGTTTGCAGCGCAACTGACAAAGTCATCCTGTCCTAAAACCAGATCAGCTGCCTGACTATGGCTGGTTGGAAGGCTGTTCCAAATAAGGACTCGATTATTACTATCTGCAGACAATCGATGATATTAAATCAATTCTACCTCATGTTCCAGTTTTCATCTTATTGCAACCAGTTTTCTCCTGCCAAACCTTGAATTTGACTGAACTCTCTGATATTACCGGTCACCAAAGTGAGTCCATGATTCATGGCCTGAGCAGCTATCAGCATATTGTCTGTCAGTAGTCTCTTCAAAAGGTACTATTATGATAGCAGAAAGAATGGTTTCCAACTGGTTACGCAGCTTTAAAGATCCTTTTTTTCAACTGGATTAAATGAAAACCGGGTTTTGAAATATTTAATACTGTGCTTTTTCTCTTTCACCAGTCGCACCTGACAGGATATTTTGTTACAAATTCATCAGGAGTAAGCAAAACCATATCAGAAGTGATTGCCTGGCAAATTAACATACGATCAAATGGATCTTTATGGATGTCAGGTAATTTGGAGATATACAGTGTGGCCTCTTCACTTATACCGTAACTTGAAATGTGATGTTGTTTTCGTTGCATGGGAATATATTTTGTGGGTTCGACCGGTAAATTCAGTTTCCCCAATCCGAATTTTAAAGTAATTTCCCACGTCGAAACCGCACTTAGATACACTTCATTGCTTTTTTCCATATAAAGCGTTCTGGCCCGACGACTAAGCCTGGTGCTATCTGTTATTATCCATAAAAATGTGCATGTATCCAGCAAGATTCTCATTATTCCTTCCCGTAAAATGCATCTAATATGTCATCTGGAAGCGGTTCAAAAAACGAATCACTGACCGCGAACTCACCTTTGGCTAGTCCAATAGGTCGAGAATCAGTCAGTGGCGGATCTATTGGTCGAATCTCAGCAATTGGCACATTTCTTTTACATAGAATAATCCGTTCTCCACTTGATAAAGCGTTTAAATATTTGGACAGGTTCGTCTTTGCCTCATGAATATTTAATCGAATCATTATGTCTCCTATCATATGATTTCTTTCCTGATTCAATACTAAACTAACTTTATAACTTAGTAAAGAGTTTAGAGACATCAAGAATAACAAATGGTCTTTTTCTGGCTGGGATTTGATAGAATTTATTTCTTCCACTCTTGACGGTATTTGCCGGGCGTTTTTCCGCTCCAGCGTTTGAAGGTGCGAAAGAAGGTGCTGGGCTCGGAGAAACCCAACTGCAGGCTGATTTCTGCCGCCGAACAGTCGCCGGCTTCCAAAGCACTTTTTGCAAATTCAAAACGCACCTGATCACGCAGTTCTGAATTAGAGGTTTTGACTGGCAGTTTCAGGTAGGACTTGTCGAAGTGCAGCGTTGTTACCGGCTCATCGAAAAAAAGCTCAGGACCCAGTATTCAGAGATACTCGGAAATATCCTCCGGGGCCGGCCAGCTGAACGTCGCTTTTTTGATCTGCAGTTTTTTACCCGTCAGCTCGTAACTGTGGATGGTGATGCTGGCTACCAGGTAATCCATCACGATCCGTTCGATTTCCGCTGGCAGATCCTTAATGGCCTTCCATGAGAAGATCACGTCCTTGCCTTCAATACCGACCGTCAAACGGGTCACATTCCCGATCAGTCGGTGATAGTACTGGTATTTTTCCTGTAATTGTGCCATATTTCGGCAGCTCATCAGGACATAACCGGCAATCCCAAAGTCGCTGATCTTCATAAACTGCGTGACATGAAAACCACTGAACCGAATGCTGTTTTTCTGAGAGATTGTCTGAATCAGGTGGAGCAGCTGCTTGGGAAACTGCTGCAACGCCGATAAATCCAGTTGATCCAGATCCATGTTCAGAATTTTGCGAATCTCTCTATCTGTCAGACCTGATGTTCGGGCGTATCGAATGGATGATGTCACTGTATTGTCTCCCTGTCGACTGTAAGATTCAATCATGAGATACAGAAGAATGTGAATTGCTGGTCTGTGATCAAATTCAAATCGATGATATGAGCCGTTGCGAGCGGACTCTGTAATGATGACTTTTTTAAAGGAGATAGACCATGAATACAAAGACGACTATTTTTTCAGCGCAAAAGATCATCACAATGAACGCGACTCGCCCTGAAGGGCAGGCAGTAGCTGTTCGGGGTGGCATGATTCTGGGAGTCGGGTCCTTGGATGAAATGAAAAGCTACGGGCCATATGAAATTGACAGGACCTTCGAGGACCTGGTACTGGTCCCCGGGCTGATCGAAGCGCACAGTCATATTCATGAAGGGACCCACTGGGGGTTCCCCTATGTCGGCTATTACGACCGTATGGGACCCGACGGCAGTGTTTGGAAAGGGTTGCAGACGTTCGACGAGATGCTGGTACGGTTGAAGTCCCTGAACGACGCCATGAGTGATCCTGATGAACCCCTGGTGGCGTGGGGATTTGACCCCATTTTTTTTGAAAAGGAGTGGTTGAATGTTTCCCATCTTGACCAGGTATCACAAACGCGACCGATTTTTGTTTTCCATGTCAGTGCGCATTTGGCGACTGTTAACACAGCCCTGATGTCAAAGATGAATATCACAAAGGATACCGTTGTGGACGGGCTTGATAAGGGGCCCGATGGAGAGCTCACTGGAGAGCTGCAGGAACCTTATGCCCTGAGACTGGCAGGTGACATATATGAAAGCGTAGCCAATGGGGCTGAAATAGATCAGAACTGGCTGATCTACGGCATTCAAGCCAAGAACGCCGGCTGCACAACCATCGCTGAAATGGCATATGGTACGCCTGAAAACCAGTCGGATCTGGATCGGTTAAAGCGGATGATCGATGACCCGGAATACCCGGTTCGCATCAACCAGCTTTATCTTCCTCTGATGTTTGATGTGAAAGATCATGATGAAGCAGCACAATGGGTGATCCAGCAAGGGAAACAGAGCACGGCCAAGCTCCGACTGGGAATCGTTAAGTACTTCCTGGATGGTTCCATTCAGGGTTACACCGCCAGGTTGAATGCTCCTGGATATTTTAAGGGGAATCCCAACGGCATGTGGTTGACGCCGCCGGAAGAGATGGTCAATACACTGCGTTCCTATCACCGACATGGACTCAGCATGCATTGCCACTGCAACGGGGATGAGGCGGTGGATGTGTTTCTGGAGGCTGTGGAAAAAGTACAGGCTGAGACCCCCTGGCTGGATCATCGCCACACCATACATCACAGTCAGCTCACCAGTCCGGCGCAGTATAGAAAAATGGCACGGCTGGGGGTCAGTGCCAATATCTTCTCAAATCATATCTACTACTGGGGGGACAAACACTATGAGATCACTGTGGGACCGGACCGCGCCCATCGCATGAATGCCTGCCAAACCGCCAGACAGATGGGGGTGAACTTCACTATGCACAGCGATGCGCCCGTTACCCCTATCAGCCAGATTCACTCCATCTGGGCTGCGGTGAATCGTTTGACTGCGTCCGGGCGGGTGCTGGGTGAAAATGAGAGAATATCGGTACAGGACGCGCTACACGCCGTCACCCTGGGGGCAGCCTATACCCTGGATATGGATCGGGAGATCGGCAGCATTGAGCCCGGGAAACTGGCTGATTTTACAGTGTTGGAGGAGAGTCCCTTTGAAGTGGATCCCTATAAAATCAGGGATATTCAAGTCTGGGGGACCGTGCTGGGCGGAAAACTGTTTCCAGCCGCGAACCGCTGATTTTACAGGTCATACCGAGGCAGAACGGCGTCTGCCCTGGATGAAGGGGCGGGTTCGTCCTGACACCGCCCACTCGGGTTGTCGCCGATCTGATTGAGGAATTTGTTTCGAAATGATAAACCTCGATCAACCCTTTTTCGCTTACACTTCACTATAATTATTTCAGATATATTGAAATCCGGAGAATGGAAGGGGAAATATCCGCAAGCTAGAAACATATGGAGATCGAAATGACAACTGTTGCCAAAGTCATGGCAGAAACACTGAAGGAACTTGGTGTAAAGTATATATTCGGGGTACCCAGTGGAAACTGGATCGATTATCTGGCCGCTATTCAGGAAACTGAGGGGTTGGAGTTCATTCTTGTCAGCAACGAAAGTGCCGGTGGGTTCATGGCCGATGTCTGCTGGCGGTTGACGGGTACGATTGCGGCCTGTTTTGGAACCTTTGGTCCCGGCGCCTGCAACTTGTCCACCGGTGTGTGTGGGGGATATCTAGATCGTTCACCGATGATTGCTTTTACTGATGAAATGAATGACGAAATGCGGCCCAGGATTACGCAGATGAATATCGATCATCAGACCCTGTTCAAACCCATCACCAAATGGACAGGCCGCCTTGCACCGGGAAAAGTCAAAGAGATAATAAACAAAGCGGCACACCTTTCCCTTTCTGACGTCCCGGGTCCTGTGCATATTGGATTACCTGCCGGAATCGCCGCTCAGGAATCAGTCGCTGAAAAAACAGTTCCGCCAATTCCTACACGAGTTCAGCCGGCCGCGTCCACAGTCCTTGAACAGATGGCAGACCTTTTCATCAGATCCCGAAAACCTGTAGTTGTCCTGGGTATTGGCTCCATGCGGTTTGATATCCGCAATCTGGTGATAGATATTCTCGAAAAGTTCAGTATTCCTGCTGTTCTGACACCCATGGCAAAAGGAATGGTGCCCGAGGACCATCCCTGTTATGCAGGTGTTCTAGCCCATGCCCTGGGCGACCAGGTAGGTCTGATCCATCAACAAGCGGACCTGGTGATAGGCATCGGTTATGACCCTGTGGAGCTGAATTATGAAGACTGGATGCCTGATGTTCCCCTGCTGCATATCGATACGATATCCGCTGATCTGGACAAGACTAATTTCACACTGGGTTGTGATGCAGTGGGTCACCTGAAAACGTCACTGGAACATTTGGTTTCTCTTGATTGCGAAGAGAAGGTATGGAGTCTACATGAGCTGATTGATCGTAAAGAGAAGATGTTTGCTCAACTAAGCGCACCGCAAGGATCATTTGATTCCAGAAAGGTGCTTGACGGTTTAAGGGAAATACTGCCGGAAGATGGTATTATGACTTGTGATGTCGGTGCTCATCTCCACCTGATCGGTCAGCACTGGAAAACCGGGTCACCCGAATGCCAGCTGATGACCAACGGGGGTTCTTCCATGGGTTTTGCCATTCCCGCAGCCATTGCCGCCAAACTGAGCTGTCCGGAACGGGAAATCTGCTGCGTGGTGGGTGACGGCGGTTTCTACATGATGGTGGGAGAGATGGCAACAGCCAGGCGACTGGGGCTGAAGATTGTTTTTGTCGTGATCATGGACGCCCATCTCTCGCTCATCAGGATCAAGCAGGAACGAAAAGATTACAATCGCTATGGCACTCAGCTGCAGTCTACTGCCGTTGATTATGAATCATCCCCATCGATTTTCGGAGTTCCTGTCTTTCCTGCGAAAAACAACCAACAATATGACCGGGCTTTGAAAGAAGCATTTTCTTCAGAAGGTCCGGCAGTAATCGAGGTTTTTGTCAGCACTGATGCGTATGATGATCTCATCTTGAAAGGAAATAAATAATGAAAACAGTAAAAGTGGTTCTTTGCGGATGCGGCGGTGTGGGTCGGAATTTTCTGCAACTGATGGCAGAGCGTAAAGAAGAGGTCAAAGATAAGTATGCCCTGAATCTGGAATTATCAGCAGCAGTTGATGTAAACGGTGCAGTGATAAACAGCACCAGTCCGGGATTGCCTGTTGCTGATCTGGTGGCGTTTTTGAAACAGGGAAACGAGATACAGACTTTTTCCGACTTTGGAGAGAAAGGGATCAGCGGAGTGGAAACGATCAGGCAGGTAAAGGCAGATGTAATGGTCGAAGCCACGCCAACAAATCTGATTGATGGTGGTGTGGGCAAAGCACATGTATTTGAAGCCATTGATCAGGAGATGGAAGTCGTCAGTGCCAACAAGGGACCTTTTGTGCTGTTCTACAGGGAGCTGTTTGCCAGGGCAAGGGAGAAGGGATGCGGACTTCATATCAGTGCCGCTACGGCAGCAGCCCTCCCAACTCTTGATGTCGGATTGACCTGCCTGTCAGGGACCCGGATCAGCTCAATCGAAGGCATCCTCAACGGTACCACCAATTACATTCTTTCCGAGATGAAGACCAGGGACACTGCTTATGTTACTGCTCTCAAACAGGCTCAGGATCTCGGAATCGCTGAAACAGACCCCAGTTACGATGTAGAAGGGAAGGATACAGCCAATAAGACCGTCTTGATTGCCAACCGCCTGTTTGTTAAAGCGTTCGGCCTGAAGGATATCATTGTGGAAGGGATCACCCGCATAACCCCCGATGACATCAGAAATGCCACGCGGGAAGGCAAAATCATCAAACTGATCGGTACCGCGGAGAAGGTCAAAGATCAGATAAAATTGAGTGTGGCGCCAAAACGTCTGGATGAGAAACATCCGCTGGCTTCGGTTAATGGACCGGAAAAAGCGATTACCTACATGACCGATACCATGGGCAACATTACCGTTATGGGAGGAAAAAGTTCACCCGTAGGCGCTGCGGCTGCACTTCTGAAAGATCTCATAAATGCCTTTAAAAAATGAGGGATACCGTAAAGTGGTGAATAGTTCCTCGAAATTTTTTATTGCGTAGCTTGGGTTTAATACCCCACCGCTTGCGGCGGGGTAGTTCATTTTGGTGGAAAATGGGTCAGCGCCCGTTCTGCCATGGCGGTAATGGTCAAACTTGGGTTCACACCGACATTAGCCGAGACGGAAGCTCCGTTGATGACATAAAGTCCCGGGTAACCATAAACCTCGTGATTTGTGTCGATGACACCATCCTGATCGGATGTTCCCATATGACAGCCTCCTAGAATATGGGCGGTAGTCGAGATGTTTCCGATGCTCTCCGAAAGAAAATTCAAGGGAGTGCCGCCTGTTTCCTGAGCCAGGATCGAAGCCGTTTTATTTGCGATGGGAAGATTGGACGGGGCTTCCTTGCCTTTTACCGGTTTGGATTTGAGTCTTCTGCTGAACAGAAACAATGGGCTGTGTCCATATTTAAAAGACAGTTGATTATCCAGGTCCTGCATCACGGTCAGAACTGTCACCCGTTTGAAAAATGCTTTTGCCCGCCAGGAAACGCTGGATTTTAATGGGTGCCTCAGCATCGACCCTATCACTTTCATAGCTCGTGTCAATGGACGATCATCATCCACCAGTGGGCCGAAATAGCTTTTTGTAAAGTTCACTCCCTGGCAGTAACGGTTCTGGGTAATGTGCGTGTGCGTATCGGGGTAGAAATCGGTTGAGATGGTTGTGCCTTTGGTAAGGTCCTTATCGGGATCCGTATCCAGTACCCCGACAATTGCTTCACTGTTGGTCCTGACAACTTTTCCAAGCTGACTTGAAATTGCTGGAAGTGTTTTTGTGATATCCCGGCAGCGGAACAAAAGCTCTAACGTTCCCAGTACACCAGCGGAGATGATGACACCTTTTGACTCCAGATCCGGATAAGATTTAAACCTGTTGAGCGGGTCCCTTATCTTCAGGATATAACCGCTTGTCTTCTTGGGAATGATGTTGGTAACCTTGCGGTCTGGTAGTATGTCCACACCCAGACGCTGGGCAAGATAGAGATAGTTTTTATCTAACGTGTTTTTGGAACCATGGCGGCAGCCGGTGATACACTGTCCACAAAATCCGCAGCCCCTTCGGTCCGGTCCTTTTCCATCGAAATAAGGGTCCTGCTGCATTTTGTCAGCTTCTCCAAAATAGATCCCGTTATTAACATGACCGAAGGTTTCACCTGCCCCCATTGCATCGGCTGTTTTTTTCAGGTATTCATCCTGAAGATCCGTCCTCGGGTTTTTTTCCACGCCCAGCATCTTAGAGGCGGTCTCATAATGAGGCTTTAATTCTTTTTTCCAATCCAAACCCAGGTGGCTCCAGGAAGGGTCCGTATAGAAATTATCCCGTGGCTTCAGAAGCACTGCAGCGTATACAATACTGCCACCGCCGACGCCAACCCCTGCAATAATGGCAATATGACGGTAGAAATTTTGCAGAAAATATCCTCTTGAACCAACCGGCGGCATCCAGAACAGCTTTCGGGCACTCTGGTCTGCCTGCTCAATATCACTGGGATTCACCCATTTTCCCTGCTCGACAACACCGACCTTGTAGCCTTTTTCAGCCAGGCGCAACGCCGAAACACTGCCGCCAAAACCACTTCCTACAACAATATAGTCATATTTCATACAGGTCCATTTTAGCTTTATAGTCTTCTTGTTTATAGACTTTTTCCGGGCATTCCTCGAAGGCTTGCATCAAAAACCGCTCCTGTGGTTTTTGGCTGATTGTCATTGGGATTTCATCAAGGATAAGAAGATAACTGGGAACACTGTTAGCCTCTAAACCTTTTCTTGCATAATTGAAGATGCTTGTTGAATCTGCTTTCTTTCCTTCAAAAAGCGAAATACCTGCTACCAAATCAGATTCGCCCGGGGCGCCACTGGCAGCTGGAATTCCAAAAACAGCAACTTCGCTGACATCCGGATGTTCTCCAATGACACGTTCTACTGTGTCAGGCTGAATGAAATCTCCCGCTCTTCTTAGTCCTCCGCCTTTTCGGTAATCAAAGTACCACCAGCCGTCTTTATCTACATGAGCCATGTCTCCAGTTCGGTTCCAGCCGCCAAGGGTTTTCATTTGACTGGCATCTTTATTTCTATAATAGTCTACTTTGGCTTTTCCAAAAATGGGTTTGGCAATAATTTCGCCAGTAACATTGGGTGGACACTCAATATCGTTTTCATCCACCACCTTCATTTTAAATGCCTTAATAGGTTTCCCACAGCTTCCAATAGGCCCTTTTCCAGGTGGTTTGCGGGTAACTCCGCCACCCTCCAAAGTAGAATACCATTCGAGAATTTGAACATCGTAGCGTTTTTCAAAATCAGCCCAGATAGCTTTGGGCATTCCTGCGCTGATGACCTGCCTGACAGGATTATCCGCATCATTGGATTTGGGTGGTTCATTGAATATGCCTGCTGCTACTCCACCCAGCATACTGAACATTGTGACACCATATTTTCGACTGATATCCCATAATCGGCTTTTGGTAAATTTGGTACTGAATACCGTCTTAATTCCTCGGTACAGACCTGGCGCAAGCGTCAGTCCAATGGCATTCCCATGGGTCATTGATAATCCGGTATAAAGAACATCGCTGTTTTTAACACCATATAATCGGCTGGCAAACAGACCGTAAACCCGAATGCGATAGTTCTCGTGAGTGACCCCTTTCGGATCTCCGGTTGTCCCGGATGTGTAGATAATCTGCATGGGATGTTTGGGATTATCCACTTGGTAGTCAACCGGCTTAAAAGGGTTGTTTAAGAGTGCATCCGTTGCTGCATATTTTTTGATATCGCCGGTTGCAGGAAAATCCGGTTTATCCGCAACAAAAATTCTGCTGACGTCGGGAATCTGACCTCTGATTTCTTCAATGTTTTCCAACAGGTTTGAAGTCGTAAAAACTACCTTGCATTTGGAATTGGATATCTGATGTGCCAGTTTTCGACCTTTTGATCTGGGATCAATAAGTACGATAATCGCCCCCAAAATTCCAGCCGCAGCAAACAGATGAACCATTTCCGGGTAGTTGTACATAATCGCAGCATACTTATCACCCTTATTTACGCCTGCTTCCAGTAAGGCCCTGGCGAATTTGTGTGAGTTTTTGTGTAGATCTGCGTAAGTTTGGATAAGATCATCCCCTTTTGGATTTTCGAATGTCAGCACAGGAAAATCGGGGGTCAAGTTTGCTTTGACTTCTAAAAACTGTCCTAAAAAGCGAGTATTCAGTTTCTTTTTACGTGCAAACCGCATGTTTCTGACTATCTCAAACCTGGGTTTTGATTCATCATAGATTGATGTTTTTGACATACTGTTATCTCCGATTTAGGTATGAAATATCATTTGCATAACTACCATATCAACATCTGAAAGAGTAACTATTCACAATGATCCCCTCGGCTGGGCGTATGCTGAGTAGTTACTGAAAGAAAGGGTTTTATACCTGACACGAGCGACCGAAAAGATGTTTTACCTCTTAAAGATATGAAGCGCCATAGCCGCGGCATCAATTCCTAAAATACCCCCACCATTATGGGTCATGCCGATTTTGGGATTCATCACCTGCCTTTTTCCAGACTCTCCCCTTAACTGTTGAACGATTTCGTAAATTTGCCCCATGCCGGTAGCTCCAATGGGGTGCCCTTTGGAAGCCAGTCCTCCGGATGTGTTGGATGGGTTTTTACCATCAATTTCCAGGTACCCTTCGTCAATCCATTGGGCCGCTTCGTCAGGAGGACAAATTCCCAGTTCAATCAGTGTAATAATCTCTGAAGGTGTTGTTGCATCATGCACTTCGATGACATCAATTTCCTCGGGTCCAACGCCTGCAGTTTCAAATACCTTTGGTCCCAGCCGTTTGGTTAAAGTATCGCTTAAATCATCGGTAATTCTACCGCTCCCCACCACTGATCCCTGAACCCAAATGGGCTTGCTGGTAAACTGGGCTGCTTTTTCTCTTGAGCAGATAATCGCAGCGGCAGCTCCATCGCAAATGGGTGAGCACATCATGCGGGTAAGCGGAAAAGAGACATCGCCTGAATTTAATACTTCGTCCAGTGTCACTTCCTTTTGATATTGAGCATGAGGGTTATGAGCGCCATTTTTATGGCTTTTCACACAAACCTTGGCGAAATGTTCCTGGGTAAGCCCACATCGTTCCATATACATTTTAGTATAATATGCATACATATCCATGAAAATACTCTTACTTTTCCCACTTTCACCGGAAATAATGCTTTCTGTGTTTCCCTGTTTTTTCTGAAAATTTTCCAGATGTGTCATCGCCATTTCAATATCAACAGCGGTACCCAACGCCATGAAGGATTTCATCTTGTCTTTATCATATAGTTTCTCGAATCCGACAACCAGGGCGCAGTCATAGACGCCGGCCCCGACAGCAGTCCAGGCCAGGTTGAATGCCGAAGAAGAGCTGGCACAGGCATTTTCAATATTGTACATCGGTATCGTATCAATCCCCATCGCACTGAGAGTAACCTGGGCTTTGATCTGCTCCTGACCTGTCATAATACCGGGTGCCGCAGTACCCACATAGGCAGCTTCCAGTTTTTGGGGATGAATATCCGCATCCTTTAATGCCTTTTCGACGGATTCTCTTACCAGATCTTTGATACCTTTTTCAGGGTGTCGGTCAAACTTTATCATTCCGATACCCACAACAGCTACATCACGCATCTAGTCTCCATTTCTCACTGTTCATGGTTGATTCTGTCCGTTGGTAAAAACGGATTTGTTTCTTTGGGATATTTGCCCGTCTAGTCCAGGTAAGCGGCCTCTTTCCCCAGATGTTTTCAGTATTATGTTTTCCACATTCCAAACACATGTTTCGTCTCCTTATTTATCAACCAGAGTCAATCAAAAACACAATCGAGTGCTTAAACTCTTCAATCGACAAAAGTCCTATTGAGGCGTATTCACAAAAGAGTGAAGCCTTGCCTTCACATCTTCAACATAGTTAGGATTATCCAGTTTGATTTCAACTCCGCCATTCTGGCAGGTTGCTTCGCATCTTCCACATCCTGTGCAGTGGTCTAAATGGGTGGTTATGCCGTTTTTATTAATAATATTGTTAAATATACAGGTCTCAACACAGGCACCACATCCTTTACATTTCGAGGTTGTATAAACCTGAATGCCCTCTATGGGTTTAAACAGCTTTTTTTGATGTTCGGAATCATGCTTGTAAAAGCCCATCATACAGCAGCAGTGGCAGCAGAAACAGACACTTAACAACTCTTTGGTGTCAGGTGTTAAAAACCCTAGATTGTCCACATTAACCTTTCCAATCATGGGAACCAATCCTGTTTCACTGGCCTTTGCCACATGCTGATGAGCTATTTCCTTAGTCACACGTCGGCCCAAACCAGGAGGAAGCTTTTTAGCAGTTTCGCCCATGAAAAGGCAACCGATCTCATTGGTGAAGTTTTTACACTTAAAGCCTGTTCGACAAATACATTTATCCATAATGATATGGGTGGTATTTAAATCAATCAAATCATCCAAAATCTTGCGGGGTATGATTTCACTGCCAGTTTCACCAACGGTTTCATCCACAACCAGTGTCTTGGGAGTCCCGTTAATGATAGTATTGCTGTTAGGCAGGTAAGTCATGTTGTTCTTGTTGGGGTCTGTCATCGGGATGACATTCTTCAGCCACGGAGTCTTCTCAATCAAAAAAAGCGACAAATTAAGTCCGCTCAAACTCAGTTTGGTGGCCCAGGGAGTGGAATACAACCTGGTTAGAAATGACTGCTTTAAACTGTCTTTCGCATCTCTCTGCCGGGCGGTTAAAAAGTCATCAAAAGCTTGTTTCGAAGAGTACTTTGGACTCCAGCCGGCAGCTTTTTTAAATTTATCACTCATTCCAAAAATGGTATGCTCAGACAGGCTCACCCATCCCTGACTCACCTTTTCTATTCGTAAGAAAAATAAAATATTCAGGATAAATTTTAATGGGGTTGCAGGAATCAGCACAACGTTCACTTTTGCTTTTTTAAACATCCACCGAGTAGCCAAGGCATCATCAGCGCAGACGTTAAAGATTCCAGGGACGTCTTTTTTCAGGGCAATGTGAAATGCATCGCCGAGATCTTTTTCGTGAATCAGTTGGTTGTGAGAATTCCGGCCCATAGGCAGAGCAGAGAATTTTTTAGACCACAACGCGGAAAATATATTGTTGATGTTGGGTCCGCATAAAAGTCCCACTCTTAATATGGTTAATGTTATTCCCGGATGATCTTTGAAGAATTCAGCGACGAACTCCTCCACTTGAATTTTGCTCGAATTATAGTAGCTGTCGCTGTTTCTATTGAGTGGAGATTGCTCTGTAAATCCCAGGGCATTGTCCTGATGAGCGCCGTAGACGGTCATGCTGCTGGAGTAAATTACTTTTTTAACACGGTTTGCAGCACACGCCTTAAAGATATTTTTTGAGCCATTAATATTGATATCCAGGGTTTCTTTCTTGTCATGGATTTCACCCACAATAAAAGCCAGGTGGAAAACGACATCAACATCATTTAATAAAGATTCTATCTTTCCGCTCCGGATATCTTCCCGGTGAAAACGAACCTTTTTGAAGCCCCCCTTCCATGGGGTTACATCAATCCCTATGATTTCTTCTATCTCTGTATCAGAATCCAGGATTGGTAGCAGAGTGGATGCAAAATAACTGTTAACACCGGTGATCGCAACTCGTATTCCCATTTTATTACGTTGCTTGGGTTTAATACACCGCCACTTGTGGCGTCGAGACAACTATCGCTAACCCAATGGTGATCTTCTTAAAGCGACTCATTGCTCCTTCCTTTTGCAGTTTTTCCACTTTAAATCGATGTTAGTGGACAATCATGTGAAAGGTATTTTTACTATAATTACAGCCGTTTGCGCTGACAGCTGGAATTCGATAAAAGCATCCTATCTAAAGTCGACTATGCGGTCAAGCAAAAATCAAAATTTATAAATATTTTATGCGGAATTGTACGTTGGTACAGAAAGGATTAGGCCTGAAATTCAGCCATAAATCACCATATAGAGAGAATTTAGAGTCAACAAGGGCCTTGGACATAAGAGGTGAATAGTATATGTATAGTTTCCAGGTAGTGGCCCCCTATTTATGAACGATCCCTTTGGGGATTTTAGGTGTGAATGGCGGATATTTTCAATCGAGGATTTGGCGTAATTCCGTATGAGTTAAACGTTTAGCTCTGAGGATGTCGTTTCATTCCATTCATCATCAAATTGAAAATGTGACTCCAAATATCACTGATAGTCTTACTGTTATCAATGGTCTGTATGTAGTATAAATTCTCCATAAGTCCGATCATCATTGTGGATGCAATTTTCGTATCAATAGGTTGAAAAATTCCCTGACGAATTCCCCTTTCAATATCAACTTCCAGTGGTTTTCGAATAGAAAGATAGGTCTCTTCTCCTAACTGCCTGATATTTGGGTCGGAATCTTCCATGGCTTCCTTACTGAGTTGAATAATTGCACAAAACTCTTTTAATACGGGAATTACTGCATATGCTCTTTGTTCCAACCGCTTCTGCGGGTCTTTGGCCTGGCGGATCAAATTCCAGTTGGTTTGAAACAGTTCATTAAAAATTCGGGGCACACACTCTAACAGTAATTCCTGTTTATTGGAAAAATAGAAATAAAATGTTCCTTTGCCGATGTCTAATTGCTTCGTAATATCAGATATTTTAGTGTCTTTATATCCATATTCTTTGAAAAAAAGGCATCCTGCTTCTAAAATTGAATTTCTTGTTTTATTGCTTTTTTCCTTTCTCGTTTTCGGGGGCACTGAAATTAAGGGTCGTAGAGAGATTTTAGTGCCTGTCTTAAGCGTTTTAGGAATTTTCTGTCCAAATGCATCGGTTTGCTGCTTCTCAATTTCCTCTATTTTGTGACGGATAGCAATTAGCGGCAGACCTTGCGTTTTTTCTTTTTTAATAAACGATAGTTTTCGCAGATGAGTTTCGTCATAGTAGGACATGGTTTGCCCTGTTTTAGTTGGCGGATGAAGAAGATTTTGTTGAAGATAAAAATGGATGGTCCGACGTGAAACTCCTGATAATTTTTCAAGTTCAGCAATACGGTACCATTGGGTTCCCTCTTTCATGAATAGTCTCCGGTTTGATGATTTAAAAATCAGTAATGTCCGGTTTTTGCAAAACAAAAGCTGAATGATAAAACCTGTCTCTACGCATAAGGATTTAAAAATTTTCTAAGCTTGCTTCACGAAAAACCGCCAAACTCGCCTACCTCGCTCAAACAAGGCTCATTTTTGTTACGCTAAACTAAAAAAATCTAGTAAATCCTTATAAGCGTGATCCAGATTTTATCATTCAGCTTTCTGCAAAAACCCAACCGGACATTGCTGATAAAAAATGCCTTTCTGTCTATACATTAACTACTAATTCAATGTCATTAACTTAAGCTTATAATCCGGTGTCTGTTATAAACCCCTTTCAATTGCGGATACGTTTCAAAATCATCTGAGAAACTCCTCCAAGCAATTGAAACGGCTTCATAACAGACACTCTGATATCTTTAAGTTAATGACATTGACTACTAACTATACACTAAATAAGGAATTAACATAATGAAAACGATTGAAGCAAGATAATTTAAAACTGTGCTGTATAATATTGTAAATATGAATAATATAAAACATGTTTGATTGTCGTTGATTTAATGATGTGCATAAAGAAACAGTGGACTCTAATGCAAAATCCAATATTGTTTGACCGATGGGTCAGCGTAATGGAAGAATACAGTCGTCAGATTATTTTGTGGTCATAGTTTATGAAATTTTTCAGCTTTTGCAGGATACAGTTTTTTCAGACGGAGTGGGATATGTTTTTAGAAAAACATCGATTACTAACAATGCCAACTGCAGATTTTCCAAAAATCGTGATTAACACCGAAAAATGCGATGGCTGTAAACGTTGTGAACAGACTTGCCCGATTCAACTCCTTGTAATTGAAAACAAAAAGTGTAAACCCAATAACCGGTATGATCATTTCAGGTGTATTTCCTGTCAAAATTGTATGGCAGTGTGCAAGCAACAAGCTATCGTTATTGACGGAGAGTATCGGGTTCCAAAAGGATTCTGGAAAAACAGTCATTTGTTTCAAGGGGAGAAATCACTCCCATTCCCTTTGACGAAGACCGATAATAAAGAATCCACAGAGGGTGACATTCCTCTGACTGAAACCGAGCAGGTGATTTATAAACGACGGAGTATACGTCTCTTTAAGAAGAAACAAGTACCGAAGGAACTGATAGACAGAATCATTGAAGCCGGTCGGTTTGCTCCATCGGCAGGAAACAATCAGCCGTGGAAGTTCATCGTTATACAGAATAGGGACTTAATCGATGAAATAGATAAAAAATGCAAGCAGTTTTGTAAATATGTAATGTACGGGACCATGCCCCATCCGTGGATGAAGAAGGTGATACCCGGAAATAAAAATGCCCGCTTGAAACTCTGGCAAAAGGCACTGACACGATTTCTGATCCGATTTAGAGGGGCAGGAGAGATGGACCAAAGAGCTTTAGGGGGAATCAACGCGATTGTCAGCGACCCGGACTACCACACGTTTTTTAAGGCACCTACTCTGATCATGTTGTTAGCTGATAAACGAGGAATTGGTTCCATTGATCTGGATATGGGAATCTGTGGGCAAAATATGGTGTTGGCAGCCCATTCCATGGGACTGGGGACCTGCTATGTCAGCCTGATAGATGGTTTGATGGGTTTCCCAAAGTTTAAGCGGGAATTGGGAATCACCCCCCCATTTAAAATCATTACCTCCCTGGTAATCGGCTATCCCAAGGGTCAGATCGATAATATCGTCAAAAGAGAACAATCACGGGTCCACTGGATTAAATGACTTTATAATGATTCCGGGAACAAAGGGACGCCCTTGCTTTTTTAACTTTTGATGAATTTTTTCAGCTGCCAACCCATAGTTGCTCCCCGATCTTGATGCTCTATTTGAATATGAAAATCTTAAAAGACTGTTCAATATTGTTTTGCTTGACCCAAATATTCAGAGGCAAATTGTAACACATAGTAACTCAAAGTATTGATGGAGAAAAAATGGGAATAACGAGTATTAGAATTCAACCCGAATTGATTGGGCCTCTGGAAGAACTGGCAGTTGAGGCTCAGAGGAGCAAGAATTGGCTAATCAACGAGGCTATCCGTCCAGGCAGAATCGAGCAGTGTTAATAGAGCTTCTCAGCGGCGTGATTGACATGGGCTCGCATATCCCATAAAGTATGATTATAATGAATCCGGTGATATACTCGTATTCAACGGTCTCTACGCTACGCACTCAACCAATAAATTGTGATGGAAAAAGAGGACACTCCAGGCAAAAAAAGCGATCTCGGAACGAGTATAAAGCTCCCCGATGATGATCAGAAGGTGAGTGAGAGAACCGCAGACATTCCCAAAGGACAAATTCGTACGCTTGAATTTCTGAAAGGTGACGAAAATGCTGCGGTTTCCTTTGAGAATGGCATTCAACGGCTGGAGTTCGAACTTGACGAAGATGATTCCAATCAGATTGCAAAAGAAATTGCAGACGCTTTGGAAAAAGTTGACCTGTCAAAAACCGAAGAGAAAGCTGCTACCGAATTTGCAGATACATTGGAAGGGATGACCCCGACCGCATACATCAAAGATGCTGAAGATTTAATCACATTATTGGGAAAAGATGAAAGTAAATGGCTTGACAAGATCAGTGACCGGTATTCGGAAGAAGAGAAGGAACTGCTTTCTCTGACATCATTGGCAATATTTCAGGACCTGAACGACAATGTTAGAAAAGCACTGAGAAAAGCAATTGAAAGCACGAGCGATATACTTTTACACTACCTTCAAACAGACAGTGACCGGGCGTTATCCGGATACATCAAAGAGATCATTCCATTCTACAGCCACAAACCGGAAGGAATACCCGATGCTGATGTCAATCTGGTCAGCGTGTTCAAGTTGCAGGCGGAACTCATCATTCAGGGGGTCGCACAAGAAAAAGACATGAAAGGCGAATTGACTCTGAAGGACTATCCATTTTTGAATGCGTTGCTAAACAGAGAAATTTCAGATCCCAGATCCGATTCCATGCCTTAGGGATCGTTAAAAAATAACTTCACATAATCTTTTAGCAAAAGTCCTTAAAGCTGGACATTTTGCAAACAGAACGTGAACTAATTTTTGAGCCGACCCTCAATTACTTGCTGAGTTTCAACAAATTTTTAATATGCTTTTTGGAGGTCAGTTTTCGCTTAACCACAATATCTCTCAATATCAGCATCCATTCTCCATTCCTACCGTTAATAGACTCGTGTATTTCCTTGGAAGGCAATGAATCAAGGACCTCTTTGTATTCAAACATGATTGCCATGGTCAGAAACGGACTCCAGGATTTGCCTTCACGCATGATATACTTAAACAACATCTCGGCGTAAGGTTTTCTTTTGCCATATTCGGTGATTTTTTGGGCCTGTTCCACAAGTTCTTCTATGTCCTTCATAAAGTCTTTTCTGGCACAAGATCTTTCTGCAGACAGAATTGCGATATCAACGAGTCGATCTTCCCGGGTCAGTTTGCGTTTATCAAGTTCATAAGTCAGTTCTACCAGCTTGCTATACGCAGCAAGTTTTAGATTGGTTTCACGGCTATTGTATTCTGTCAGATAATCATGGGAGAGCCTTTTCAAAGAGAAGAGGTCAAGGAGCATCAACCAGATACTTTCAAGTTTTTTTCTTTTTCTTGCTTCGATAGAAATCTTGTTCTGGCTGGCCAACGTTTTCAGCGTATTAAAGAATTCCTTCAGTGATGTTAATAAATTTCTGTCGTATTTTGAGTCGCTATCCTCAAGGAGTTCTTTCAGGCGCAGCGTAAAAAAGTCTCTGGTTGAGAACAATTCATTGATAAATCCGTTGGGATAAATATATTGATTATTCATTTCGATGATCGATGTGACTTCGCTTGACGCCAGCTTTCTGTGGCCATAAAACAGTAACCTCCTTAATCCATTGATTTTTCTCAACACTTCTTCCCACAACAAGGTAAAGGATGAAATATCTCCAGTATATGTCCTTATTTCTGTATCCTTCTCTTTTTTTGTCAGCTGCAGGTCCATTTGTTTTTTGGCCTGATCAAACAGTTCCCTTTTTTCATTGAAGAATTTTTGTGCGGCATTGTTATATAATTTGTATTCAGCTTCACTCTTCAGTTGCATTGTTTCTGAATACTTTTCTACAAACAGTGTATTGACTGCCTCAATTTGACGCTCAAGCATTTTCTGGCTCTTCTGCATTGCTTTTGTCGCGTTCTCTGGAATATTCCGGCTCATTGCGGGATCAAGCAGGCAATGGGTCAGGTGCGAGATCGTTTTCCACAACTGTTTTTTTTGAGATAGATAGTCTAGATGAGTCTTGTCTGGATGCATGGTTTCGAGTAGGCCGGAGGCTTTTTCAAAAATGCCGATTAATAACAATGCATCACTGATATCTTCCAGTAGAACGGCTTTATCCGCAAACTCATAACCGATGAACAACCGGTCTTGACATGTTTCAATCACCCAGTGGATCAGATCTTTTTCCAGATGTTTATTTATCTGTTCGAAAGGTATTTTAAAAAAACGGGCCAGTATTTTATATCGTTTGCTAAAGGTATCAACAACCTGCTTCTTATGCAGTTTGGCATTTTCCTGCTCTGTCTGGTGGGTGGCTGGTTTGTTCCGAGCAACGTGCAGCGTTGCCTTGGCCAGCATCTTATACTGAATTCTTGAGACTAACTGGCTTTCCTGCGGCGTATATTTATAGCCGCCAAACTTACTTGATACCAGTTTTGGGATATGAAAAACCTTGGTGGCCAAAGCATAGTCGACATGGTTGTGGGTCGCGCTATACTCAGTTAAAAAGTACATGGTTAGATTGAAGGGGGTCTGCTGCTGATCTGCAATGACCTTAGTTTCCGGCATTGAGCACTCCTGGTTTCATTATAAACAATACGCCTTTGTCCAGTTGTTCTCAAAATTATTGTATGGCTGATGGAGAAAAGTCAAGATCTTGATACATATTAATAGGCACCGGTCCTGCGCTGCTTTTTTCTATTTCATTGTCGACAGATATCATCTTATCAATTAGGTTGTCGGTACAAAAACGTCCAACTGAGGTTTCTACTCAGCTTTAATTTTGCATCAAACTTATCGGACACTACTGATATAAATTGATTATTTGGCATCAAGATTTTTGAAATGGCTTTTGATGAGGAACAGCGTCCAATCCAAGTCACAGTCGAAACGAACCAGAATTGCAAGGAGAGGGAATGCGGTGGGGAATGGAAACGCGGTATAAAATCCTGTTGGAAATAAACAACGCTGTTATCACGAATACATCCAGGAACGACTTTTTTAAAGTCCTTTCAAGGGAACTGAAAAAGCATTTTAACTATGATCGTCTTAGCATTTTTCTCTATGATGATGTCAATAAGTCATTAACCCATTTTACAGGAGCCGATGGCATCCAGCCAGAAGCGATTTCTGACAAGGTCCGACCACTGGCTCGGGCCGCTATCGCCAATATGGTCATTCAATCGCTGAAACCCGTCATCATTAAAGACCTGACCAGTTTCGCGGATCACGCAACCGTCAGCTCAATGGTAGAGGCCGGTCTCAAAGCAACCATGGCCTTTCCCTTGATTGTAAGGAATCACATACTGGGCACCCTCCATTTTTCCTTTGAAAAGGTACCGAAAAACTTAGCGGATCTATCGGACATTCTCAGCGAGGTTTCCAACCAGATCGCCATGGCTGTGGGTAACATGGTCGCTTACAACCAATTGAAAGATGAAAACCGTAACCTCGAAAGGAAAAACCGCTTTTTGATGGGTGTTTTTGAAGACTACCAGCCGGAAAATTTCATCCATGCATCGCCCGCCATGGCCGAGATCATGCAGATGGTTGAGAGTGTGGCCGAAGTGGATGCGCCTGTCCTGATCACCGGCGAAACAGGCACCGGCAAAGATTATCTCGCCCGATACATCCACTCACTTAGTCTACGAAATAACCACCGCTTTATAAAGGTAAACTGTCCTGCCTTACCACCTTCGCTGATCGAGAGCGAACTGTTTGGTCATGCCAAAGGCGCTTTCACCGGCGCCGATTTCAAAAGAGTTGGACGATTTGAAATGGCAGACAACGGTGTCATCTTCCTGGACGAGATCGCGGAACTTCCTGTAAATCTCCAGGCCAAGATTCTGCAGGTAATCCAGGAACAGCAGTTTGAACGAATCGGTGACAGTCAGGTGACGAAGGTCAACTTCAGGTTAATCGCCGCTACAAACCGTGATTTGCCTACGCTAATCGAAAAAGGGAAATTCAGGCAGGATCTGTACTATCGCCTGAACATCTTTCAGATCTGCATGCCGCCATTACGAGAGCGTAAAGAAGACATTAGCATGTTGGTCGAGCAGATCAACAAGTTTGAATCATCTGCACTTGATCGGCCCCCACCCAGGTATACTGATTCGGCTATTCAATTCTTAAGTGAATACCACTGGCCTGGGAATATCCGGGAACTCAAGAACCTCCTCAAACGTATCGTTGTGCTCAGACCGGGAGCACAGATCACCATTTCAGATATCGAGCAGTTTGTTGATATAGAGAACCGCCCGGCTATTTCGGAAGGCAGTAATATGAACTCCCTGGCGGAATCGGAATATCAATGTATAAAGAGGGCGCTCATCAAGTGCAGGGGGGTTGTAGGTGGGCCGAAAGGAGCAGCCAGCTTCCTGGGGATTCCAAAATCAACACTTCAATACAGATTGAAGAAACACGGAATAAATCCGATCGAACGCGTGATTGCCTGATCTTGATGCCGTTGTACCGATAAACTCAAGAACCCGCTACGCCTTGAAACATGCTCTGAATTTAACACTCCTTTTAGTCCTACAGGCTCGTTGAAGGATAATTCGGACATCCTTGTATCCCAGAGATCTTCATTCTGATTGTCCTGGTCCAGCGCAGGTGAATGGATCTGGAGGTTGAAAACACGGAGCCCCTCACTAAATAAAGCCTCCTGATATCATCATGAGGTTTACAGGCCGTGGACGTGACTGCACGGCCTCCCGCAGATCAAATACCACCTTCGAGCCATGTCTTCTGGTTTCATTCCTAATACTACCCCCTCAATCGACACGGATTCCGGGATGATATCCCACTGCGGCCTCCTTCCCTCATGACAGAGTGGATATCTCGCAAACAGCTCATTTTATAATGAAGAGGCGTATCTCTGATACTGGAAAATCAATTCTTTCACCACAGTCAATCAAATATGGATACATCCCTTCTCATACATCAAACCGGATTTTCAATACTGCCACAATAACGCATCACAACACCGGTAGTTCGGGTTCCGCAGCCCTGGTGGTGAGTTGGGCCCAATTTTGGTCTTCGGGCCAATTTTGGGCCCAATTTTGGGCTCGACTGTGTGGATAGTGAGTATATTTATTTCAATATATCAGTAGTATATATGTTTCTATCACAATGGCATATAAGTTGCTCTTTACCTTGTTGCTCCTACGGGAGAATCGATCAAACAGTTTTACCGGACAATGATAAACCAATGTCATAAAGCGCACCAATCAACACCTGACAAGTGCTGACTTTACAGGGTCGGGGAGCCTGACCACCTGTTCGAAGTAAAACAACCGGACACAATAGATCAACTAAGGAACGACTAACAACTATGACTTATGAAAAACTAACTGCCGATGTTCTGATTATCGGTATGGGGGCGGCAGCCCAGATAGCTGCTTTGAACGCCTTCGACGCCAATCCGGAGCTGGATATTCTCATCGTGACCAAAGCGCTGCAAGGGAAGGGCGGCTGCAGTCGAATGGTCCAGGGAGGATTCAACGTCGTCTTGAATCCCGAAGACTCCCATGACAAGCACTTCATGGATACGCTAAAAGGCGGCCAATACATCAACGACCAGATTCTGGCTCGAACTTTGGTGGAGCAGGGCACACCGACCATCAAAGAGATGGAAACCCTCTACGGGTGTTTCTTCGACCGCAACCAGGACGGTACGGTTCACCAGAAACCGTTTGCCGGGCAATCGTATGATCGAACAGTACACAAGGGTGATTTAACCGGTATCGAAATTGTCAGCCGGCTGACGGAACAGGTCATGAAGCGGAATATCCGTGTGCTGGAGGAGAACCGGGCGCTGGAGCTTCTTCTCGACGCCTCCGGTGAAGAGGTCACGGGTGCCCTGTTACTCGATATCAAGCAGGGAATATTCAGGGAGGTGAATGCACGTTGTGTCCTGGTTGCCACCGGGGGAGGCCCAACCCAGTACCGATTTTTCGCCCCCGGCCCGGAAAAGTCCGTTGACGGCATGGGAATGCTCTACCGCGCAGGGGTTCTGATGCGTGACATGGAAATGGTCCAGTTTCATCCCACCGGGCTAATCATTCCCGGCAGCGTCGTTGCAGGATCCCTGCTTGAAGAGGGCTTGAGGGGTGCAGGTGCATATATGCTTAATGGAAACGGTGAACGGTTCATGGAAAATTACGATCCCGAAAACATGGAACGGACTACACGGGATGTCATGAGTCGTTCATCTTTTCTGGAAATGCAGGCGGGGCGCGCCTGTCCGGAAGGCGGTGTTCATATAGTGGCCTCCCATCTCGGTGCGGATTTTGTCGAGCAGAACTTCCCCGGCATGTGCAGCCGCTGCCGGCAGTTCAAATACGACCTGGCCCGTGAACCGGTTCCGGTATCACCATCGGCGCATTATGTCATGGGTGGGGCCGATATCGACAAGGATTGCATGGCATCCAGGGAACGCTTGTTTGTCGCCGGTGAGGACACAGGCGGGGTTCACGGGGCCAACCGGCTTGGCGGCAACGGTATTGCTGACTCCTGTGTTTTCGGGCGGCAGGCGGGGAAAGGGATCGCGACCTACATGAAGTACAAGTCGGGAGCACTCCCTGAAACAGCCCCCGGTATGGTCGACCGGCTGATCAATGAGTTCGCAGAACCGTTTTCCAGGGCAAAAGGAACGGATCACATGAAGATCAGGGACGAACTGAGGGAGATGAACTGGAACAAGATTGGCGTTGCCCGTACAGGCGAGGGGCTCTCAGAAGCCCTGGCCGAGATTTCCGGTTTTCGTGAACAGGTAGCTGCAGCCCAAGTTCCGGGAAAACCTGCCTACAATCTTTCATGGAACTTCTACATTGATCTGCTGAACATGATCGACGTTTCACAGATGGTCGCGGGCTCGGCAGTACTTCGGGAAGAAAAGAGGGGAGCCCATTTCCGGCAGGATCATCCAGAGCAGGACGACAGCAACGGGCTGTTCAACGTCTTTCAGAAACGAGGCAGCAAAGGCGAAATCGAGTATGAAAAGCGCCCGGTTAATTTCATCCTGAAATCAGCGGAAGAATGCCGCTCTTACAAAAAACAGTAACTCAATGTCGTTAACTTAAGCAGTATATTCCCCCTTTCGAAGGGGGGCAGGGGGGGATGTTGAGTTAGGAAACAGTGTCTGAAAACATCCCCCTGACCCCCTTCAAAGGGGGACTTGAAATAACCGACCCGTATGACAATTAAATAAGGAAATTCATGGATTCAGACAATAAATTGAAATATCGAAATCCACTTCATTGGGGAGAGTTAGACCCACATCGGAAGGCCGGCACACATATTGGCATGTGGGCCTGGATCTGGCAGAGAATCTCGGCCATTGCAATCATTTTTCTGATCGGCCTGCACATGACGCTGACCTACAAACCGATCATTCAGCTTCTGCTGCTCATCACCCTGGTTTTTCATGCCGCACTGGGATTGCGCGTCATCCTTCTCGATTTCAACCTGGTCAACGTCAGGTATCGCAACGCACTCATAGCTGGTCTGGTCGGTCTGGGTATCGCGATGATTGTTATCATCTGGATACGTATCTATTAACAAACGGGAGGAGAACTAAACATGTCGCAAAGTCACATGTCTACCCGTTTGGTGCGGGTATTTCGCTATGATCCCATGATTGGCGGTGAAGGACACTTCGATGAGTACACCCTTGAGATCGAGGACGACACCAACACAACCATCCTTGACGTTTTAATCCGGATCCAGAAGGAGCAGGATCCGTCACTGGCCTTTCGCTACGCCTGCCGTGTGAACATGTGCGGCTCCTGCGCCATGGTCATCAACGGACAGGAAAGGCTCGCCTGCAAAACCAATGTTTCCGATATCTGCGGCGAACAGAACACCACCTTTCATCGCAAACGGGTGACGGCTGGCAACGATACAAATGATAAATCAACCGGCAGGGAAATCACCATCCGCCCCCTCAACCATTTTCCGGTTGTCAGGGACCTGGTAGTGGATATGGAGCCGTTCTTTGACAAGTTCGAAAAATCCATCCCCTACTTCGAACCGGCTGAACATATGGAAGAACCTGCTGTCATAGCGCCGGACGCCAGGGAGAGGCTGGACATCGGTCTTGCGACGGAATGCATTCTGTGCGGCTGTTGTGTTTCGAGTTGTACAATGGTTCATTATCACGACGGCTACGTCGGTCCGGCAGCACTCAACAGGGCCTTTACGCTCCTGGCAGACAGCCGGGACGGTCTTCATGACCTTCGTATGAACCAGGTTCTGGATTCCTGTTATAACTGCAGAACAGAGTTCAATTGCACGGAAGTCTGCCCGAAGGAAATCAGCCCGACCCGGAGCATCAAGTACATCCAGCTTCTGGCTGCAAAAAAATCCCTGAGCGGAAAGGGGAAGAGGGCACCCGATATTACACCTGAGCCTGTCGAACCAACGGCAGTGGAGCCGGTGTCGGCTGTTGCAAACAACCTCCCAAATCCTGATCGCAGGCGCTTCCTGAAGAACCTGACATTCGGGCTGGGAACAATCAGCGCAGCTGTTGTTGGCGGAGTTGCGGCAACAGCGGCAATAGGACCAGCCCTTGAGAAGGGGAAAAACCGGTGGATTCGTCTGTCGAAACTGGACAGCATTGCGGTGGGAGAGGTCACAACGGTGACGATGGAATATGAAGAAACGTTCGGCTTCCACCATAGTCGACAGTCAAAGCCGGTCCTGGTCTCACGTCCCGCGGAAGACAACAACATTGTCGTCTACAGTTCCACCTGCACGCACCTGGGGTGCACCGTCAGCTGGGACGAGAACAAACGCCAGTATGTATGTGCCTGCCATGGCGGTGCCTTTGACGAGCACGGCAATGTCGTTTCCGGTCCGCCTCCCAGGCCCCTGGACAGGTTTGTGTACAAGATTGAGGACGAACATTTATTTGTGGAGCTTGTCTAGCATGTCTCGATTGAGTGAGTTTATCAGTGACCGTATCGGCTGGGAAAAATACCTGCAGCCGTTTCTGTATAAGAAATTGCCTTCCAGCGTCGGCTGGTCGGCGGCGCTGGGCAGCCTCTGCGCCCTGACCTTTGTCGTGATGGCTGTTACGGGTATGTTTCTGGCCATGTACTACGTACCGTCCCCTGACCAGGCATATGAGTCCATCAACTACATCATGAACGACGTATCAATGGGGGCGGTGCTGAGGGGCATTCATCACTGGGGGGCTGGCGCCATGGTTGTGCTGGTCTTCCTGCATATGGGTCACATTTTTTTCACGGGCAGTTTCAAGGCCCCGCGTGAGCTTACCTGGATCGTAGGCGTCATCCTCTTTCTGGTAACGCTCGGGCTCGGGTTTACGGGCTACCTTTTACCATGGGATCAGAAGGCTTACTGGGCAACTGTAGTCAGTGCGAATATCGCCAGGGACATTCCGGTCATCGGGGAGTTTATCACGCGCATGCTGCTTGGAGGCAGCGAGGTATCAGGATTGACGCTGACCCGGTTTTTCTCGATTCACATGCTGATCCTGCCGGGCCTGCTGATAACCTGTGTCGCGGTACATATCTACCTTGTCCGAATTCATGGAAATGCGGAGCATGCAGTATCGTTTTCATCAGGAAAACGTGCGACATCAACAGATCCGGTGAAGCTGAATCGTTTTTACCCGGAACATCTGTCCCGGGCTTCTATCGCTTTTTTCATCGTGTTCGGCATTATCATGGCTTTGGCGGTATTCGGGCACGTTCCGCTGGAGGGAAAGGTAGGAACCGCTGATCCGACCTACGCTCCCCGGCCTGAATGGTATTTCATGTGGTTGTTCCAGATGCTGACCTACTTCTCCGGCAGCAGTGAAATCATCGGCAGCCTGCTGATTCCGTCCTTAGGCATCCTGCTGCTCTTTCTGATGCCATGGCTTGGAAACCGTAAGCTGAAGGCCGCCCCGGACCGGCCACTTGCTGTCGCGGCAGGTGCCACCGTAGTCGTTGGCATCATTTACCTTACGATCATGGGATTTGCCGGCACGTTATCATATGGAGACATTGTAGTCGTCCCCGATCGGGAACTCACCGCTTCGGAACAGCTCGGGCTGGAGGTGTTTGTGGAACGGGAATGTGCCTATTGCCATAACATCGACGGTAAAGGCGGCAAGAACCAGGGGCCGGATCTGGCCAACATGAAAGCGAAGAACCGGACCCGGGAGGAACTGGCCGCATTTATCAAGGATCCGCAGGCAGTTGACAGCTGGTCCGTGATGCCGAAATACGATCTTCAGCAGGCGCGATTGCAAGGCCTGGCTGACTTCATCCTGGCCCTTGATGCTTCGACCAACCCCTTGAAAGTGGTCGACAGCCGGCAGGTCCTCTCAGAAAGTAAACAACTGGCAAATGTACAATCGTCACAATAAATGATCATCTAAACAAGGAGTCGTTTCATGAACGAATTTGAGTATAACATTGTCGAAGAAGCAGCCAAACAGATGTATATCCGCGCACTTTGCGATCTTCCACCGGATGTTCGCGATGCACTGAAAAAAGCGGCGGGGAAGGAAACGAATCCTACCGCCCAGGCAACTTTCAAAGCGATATTCAAAACCATCGAAATTGCGGATGAACAAAAAACGCTTATTTGCCAGGACACCGGACTGCCGATTTATATGATCAAAATCGGCTCACGATTTCCCTGGAACGGCTCTGAAATCAAAGCAAGGCTGACCCGCGGGGCCGAACGGGCGACCCGTGAATTCCCGTTCCGAGGCAGCTCGACGCACCCCCTGAATCGTGTTAATCCCCAAACATCAGTCGGTGAGGGGCTCCCGGTGATGTACTTTGATTTTGTACCCGACACGGACTACCTTGACATCCTGATGGCTCCCAAGGGCTCGGGTTCCGAAAACATGAGCATGATGAAGATGTTTTATCCGGCCCATGGTATCAAGGCACTAAAGAAATTCGTCATTGATGCCGTCTTTGAAACCGGTGCGAACCCGTGTCCTCCCGGTATTATCGGTGTCGGAATAGGCGGCACTGCTGACCTGGTCATGCGGCTGGCCAAGGAGGCAATCGTACGGCCGGTTGGACAGCGCAATAAGGATCCTGAAGTGGCAAAAATGGAAGCGGATTTGGAAGAAGCCATTAACACCATGGGGCGGGGTCCGATGGGTCTGGGTGGTGATATTACGACACTTGCTGTTCATATCGAAACCGCCTATACCCACATCACGCAGAATCCGATCGCGATCAACACCCAGTGCTGGCCGGCCAGACGATCCCGTGCCAGGATCTTCCCAGACGGAACTGTTGAATATGGGTATTGATCATCTGCGATGACAGGCATCACCAGGTAATCAAGCCTGGTTTGAATTATAATCCCCTCGACGAAGGGGAGCTGAATAGCAATTATCTATTGAACATCCAGAGGAATTAAACATGGCAGAACACCACTTAAATACCCCCTTTTCAGAGGAGGTTATCCGATCATTGCATGCCGGCGATATTGTCTACTTCGACGGCACCCTGTTCGGGATCAGGGACCTGACACAGATTTACATGTTTGACCAGGGGAACGTACCGCCGGTCAGCCTGGAGGGCATGCCCTGTATTCATACAGCACCGAGCCTCAAAAAAGTGGGGGATCGTTGGGAAAAAATCTGTGTCGGAACCACTACCAGCACGCGAATGGATCGCTTCTCCCCTGGTTTGATTGGCCAGTACGGGGTTCGGGCCATCATTGGCAAAGGAGGGTTGTACGAGGACAGCCTGAAAGCAATGCAGGAACACGGTGCGGTGTACCTGGCCATTACCGGGGGTGCAGCAGCGCTGGAAACACAACAGATTGAGGAAATAGAGGCTGTCTACTGGGAACATCTCCATCCTGAGGCGCTCTACAAGTTTCGTGTCAAGGATTTCGGGCCATTGACGGTTGCCATGGACAGTCATGGACGCCATCTCTATTTCGAGGTCAGGGACCAGACAGCAAAGAAGTTGCCTGGAATCTACGAAAAACTTGGTATATAGGCCTTAGGGTCGGCTCAAAAATTACTCAAGTGTTTCCCATTTGCGAAAAGGAAACACGTTGCTGTGACATTCAATTAAGGGGACACAAAAATTAATTGCAAAGCTCACTCCTTAGCTAATCATAACCGGTGGTAATTAAGTATTCTGTCCCCCTAATTCTGACATTGTATTTATGCCAAAATGTACTTAGAGTTATCGAAGGCATAATGCTTGGAATCTGTCTGAAACCCTGGTCGGTATCCAGCGTAGGCTCGTGCGCAAGAAACACATAATAGAGAGTTGAACATTGAAAGATGCGATAATTCCGCCCATTCCAACCCCGTTCATCGATGGGAAGCTCAGCTGCGAAAAGCTGCGCTGCAATATCGAAAAACTGCTGCCCATGGGAGTTGCAGGTGTACTTGCACTCGGGTCTAACGGAGAGTCCGTTTTCCTTTCTGACGATGAACGATGCCGGGTTATGGAAACGGCCAGGGCAGCGCTTCCCCCCGGAAAGATCCTTGTGGCTGGAACCGGGCTTGAATCGACGAAACAAACCATCGAACTGACAAACCAGGCAGCCGGGCTGGGAGCTGATTATGCACTGGTGGGACCTCCCCATTACTTCAAGTCTGCAATGACCCCTGCCGTGTTGTACGACCACTATGCCGCTATCGCCGATGCATCCGACATTCCGATTCTGCCATACAACTCTCCTGGATTCACCGGATTTAACATGGGCCCGGAACTTATCGGAAACCTGGCCAGGCACCCAAACATCCCGGGCGTCAAGGATGGCACCGGTAACATTGCCCAGCTTGCACAATTTAGAAGGGACTGTGGGGACGATTTCCTGATTTTTTCCGGCAATGCACCGACGTTCCTGGCAGCGCTCTTCGTCGGTATCAACGGGGGCATGATGCCCATCGCAAACTGTTTTCCCGACAGCTGGATAAAGCTGGCATCGCTTTTCCGCTCCGGTCAGCTGGCAGAGGCTCGCAAACTGGAGTCGGTCTTGTTGGCCATGACCCGGAGCGTCATGAAATATGGCCCCGGGGGTATCAAGGCCGCCATGGACCTAGGCGGTTTTTTCGGTGGGAAACCGATTCTACCGCTTCAACCGCCATCATCAGCCGAGCTTGAGGAAATTCGGCTGGCTCTGAAAAAGGCTGAGGCAGGCCTGCAATAAAAACCAGAGGAATAAAAAACATGTCTGATAAAATTGTAAACAATGATCTGATAGGGGCGGTGTGGCCGACCAACCTTCCCGGTAATAACAGCGAGTCGGACCTCTATGGCAGCGTTGTTCTGCAAACAAACGGGAGCGTGGAAGCCCGCAGTCTGCAGACATTCCGGCTGGTGTACACGGCCGGGCCGTACGGTATGGACGACACCGGCAGCATCCGCGTCGTCTTTCGCTTTGCCGCCGATGCAGGCAGACTGCAGACATCCGATCCTGCCGCTTACGACTTTGTCAGCGCTCACACCAGCAGTGGCGCAAGAATCAATCTGTTTTACCAGGACTTCGGAAGCCAACGTCCCTGGATCAAGTCGCTGACTGCACGCCTGCATCATGGCTATATCAGTGAGGGGGACACGATCACCATCGTCTTCGGGGACACCAGTCAGGGGTCTCCGGGCATGAGGATGCAGACGTTCTGCGACTCAGGATTCGAATTCAGGGTCCTGTCGGATGTTTGCGCAGTCGGCCACTATCTTCCGCTTCGCAACCAACCGGTCATCGACATCGTCCCCGGCAGGCCGCATTGCTGGCGGGCAATTCTGCCGTCGCTGCGCAGGCCCGGTGAAACATTTCACCTCGGCATCAAAGCCGAGGACAAATGGGGAAACCCGACAGATCAGGCCGACGGCAGGTTTCGACTGGAGACAAACCTTCCCGTTAACAATCTGCCTGCAGAAATTGAATTCCGGAAGGGCGACAAAGCGACAACCATTGAGAATCTGAGCGTTGATGCCCCTGGCCTGCTCACGATCCGTCTGCTGGAAGATGATGCCTGCCTTGCCGAAGCAGGCCCCCTGGTAATCCAGGATGGCCGACTCTCGGGCTTCTGGGGAGACCTGCATGGACAGAGTGCCGAGTCACTGGGCACCGGCACGGCCAGGCAGTATTTCGATTTCGCACGCAACAAATCGTTCCTGGACCTTACCGCCCACCAGGCAAATGATTTTCAGGTCACAACTGCTTTCTGGCAGCAATTGAACGAACTCACCACCGAGTTCCAGGAAGACCATCGCTTCGTGACATTCCCGGGTTTCGAATGGTCCGGTAACACCTGTGTTGGAGGAGACCGAAACGTCTATTTCCGCCATGAGGGGAGACAGATCCACCGGTCTTCGCATGCCCTCCTTGCGGACAGGTCCGACATCGAGACCGACGCCCAGTCCGCCAGCGATCTGTTCAGGGCACTGGCAGACGAGGATTGCATCGTGTATGCCCATGTCGGTGGGCGCTATGCCGATATCGGGTACGCACACGACCCCCGTATTGAAACCGCCATGGAGGTCCATTCCGCCTGGGGCACCTTCGAATGGCTCCTGACCGACAGCTTTGCCCTGGGCTATCGTCCGGGTGTCGTCTGCAACAGCGACGGTCACAAAGGACGCCCTGGGGCCAGCTATCCGGGGACTTCAAAATTCGGCGCCTACGGGGGGCTGACCTGCTTTCTGACAGAGGAGTTGACACGGGATGCGATCTTCGAATGTCTCCGTCGTCGGCACCATTATGGAACCACCGGTTGCCGGATGTTTCTCGATGTGCGGGCTCTTTTTGCAGGATCGGCCCGGCTCTATGAGCGGGACCCGAATGCATATCCCGATGCTGCTTCGCGGGAGGTCGATGAGGCAATGATGGGCGATATTGTCAGAACCAACGACGAAACGTTCACACTGCAGTTAGAGATTGTCGCTCATGCGCCGATCGAGCGGGTCGAAGTCAGAAACGGCGACCAGACGATCGAAACCTTGCGGCCCTATTCCGAAGCAGATCTGGGATCGCGTATCAGGGTCGTCTGGAGCGGTGCGGAATACCGGGGGCGTGGGCGTGAGACAACCTGGACTGGTCGGGCACGCTTTAACGGTCCGTTCATTAAAAGACTGGAGAAGATAAACCTCTGGAATCCGGAACGTAAGATCCAGCAGAACGGCAGTGACACCGTCGAGTGGCATACCCTGACTACCGGCAACTTCGGAGGGTTTGACGCATATCTTGATCAGGCAGACACCGGCGAACTGGACCTGCAGTGCAATCATGGATCGCTGACAGTGCCGCTGAATGAAATCAACATTGATGATATCGTGCTGGATGCAGGGGGGCTGAATCGCAAGGTCAGGGTTTTCCGTCTGCCCGAACACAATCCCCATCACCAGATTAAGCAGACCATCCAGATTCCGTTGAAGCCGGAGGGCGACAATCCCATCTGGGTCTGCGTAACAACCGAGGACGGTTTTCAGGCTTGGAGCAGCCCGATCTACATCTTTCAATAAACTGCTTCTTTCAAGAATCACCCCCAAACCGGATCCCCACATACCGGTACTGACCTGATAGTGCCCGTATGGCAGGGATCTGACATCCGGACCCGGGTGTTGGAAAGCCCGGCCCGCACCCAAACCACCAGGATCCAGAGCACAAGACACCAGCAGAATGATCAGCCGCTCAGCCTTGCATACCTGTCGACTTCCTAGACGTTCAAAGCTTTCAGCAAAAATGAGGGGACATGTTCTTCCACAGGCACATAATTTCTTTTTTTGCGCAAAACTCGTAACGTGTCCCCTTATTTTTGCGTGCGAAAATCAAAAATTGCTATTAAAACCAGATAAAAAGGTCAAGATAAAATCTCATGCGATTGCCCTGAGATCCCTACATACCGGTACTGACCTGACAGTGCCGGTATGGCGGGGATCTGACATCCGGGCCCAGAGGACCCGGTTTTATACATTGATTGAAGAAGTTTGAGAACGAGGACGAGCTGAAGTAAGAGAACTGCATGAACCGGGAAAATTCCAATTCATGCTGAACGAGTACAAACATTGAAGGCATCAACGTTTCGTCACCAGGTAATAGCCCCATGTTGAAATTTCAGGAACGAAGATCAGCAATCCAATAACCATCAACATAACAATAATAAAGGGTAGTACCCCCCTGCTTATTTCTTCCAGAGATAATTTCGAAATAGCGGATGCCACATATAGATTTACGCCTAATGGCGGCGTCAGGAAACCGACTTCGGAGATAATGACAAATAGTATCCCAAAATGCACCGGATCGATGCCAATTCTAATCACGATCGGCAATAAAATAGGTGTCAAAAGAACAATGGCGCTGAGAGTCTCCATGAATGTTTCGACAACAATCAGAAACAGGGCAATGCAAATCAGGATAACATATTTATCGGACGAAAAAGACAGGATGTGTTGAGCGATCTGTGCCGGGATCTCGTACATAGTCAGTATTTTACCAAATGCCATGGCAGGACCCATAATGATCAGCACCGCACCTGTCATCATTCCTGCACTGATCATGCTGTCGCAGGCCTCTGAAATTGACAGCTTCCTGTATACGACAAATCCGACAATAAAAGAATAAACGACCGCAAGCATGGAGGCTTCTGTAGGCGTTGCAATACCACC
>Ga0233431_1000889_pt1 | contig 58441 bp, 48 predicted proteins | sample SI_118_April2016_FD_179867 | JGI IMG/M metagenome (GOLD analysis project Ga0233431, IMG submission 179867) | Seawater microbial communities from Saanich Inlet, British Columbia, Canada - SI_118_April2016_200_MG | ecosystem: Environmental > Aquatic > Marine > Inlet | place: Canada: British...
GTAGATTAGAAAGATATTCTAACAATTTTCTTTCATCATCTTTAGTGTATTTGTCTAATTTGATGATGGCTTTGTATAACTCTAACCCTAACTTGTTGAGGTCTACTCCGATACGATACTGGATGATTATTTCTTTCTGTTCTAAAATTTTTAATCTTCTTCTAACAATAATTGGTGTTGATTTAATTTTGTTAGCTAACTCAATAATTGGTATCCTTGCATTGTTGACAATTTCTCCAAGGAGTGCATAATCTAATTCATCTAACTCATTCTCTACAATCTCTCCTGCAAACATTGTGGGTTTAACAATTTGGTTTGTGAAGTACATCTTTGGGTACTGTTTAACATCTAAAAGAATTCCTCTTTCTTCCCCGACAATGATTTCATTAAATTTGGAGGTTAGTTCATTCTTAAGTTCAAAAAAGGAATAATCGCTCTTAGCAAAAACTCCAAAAATTAAGTCCCATGATCCTGAACATTCACCCATCCAATATACTATTCCTGACGATTTTAAATATGCAAAAAGTCTTTGTTTTTCTTCTGGGATGTTTCTTAATTTAAGATAAACTTTGTAGATCTTATGTCCTATTTTATGGGGATTAAAAGAAGTGTTGAAGCTGGTAATTACGCCTTTACTAATTAATTGATTAATTCTATACTCAACTGCTTGTCTAGACTTATTGACTATCTTAGCTAATTTTGTAGTGGGAATACGACAATTTTTATCTAATTCTGTTAAGATCTTTCGATCAGTTTTATCTATTTTTATTGCTGTGATTTTTACCATATATTGGGCATAATGTTCTTTTATTATATAAATTTTATCATTTTCGCTTAAAAATTAAAAGGAAGTTTATTATATGTTCCGTACCTACACAATAGTAATAAAAACAAAAAGGTGATAAAAAATGGTGAAAAAATTATTGATTGCTGATGATCAGCCCGAGTGTTTGAGTTATGTGATTGATGCACTAAAAGGGTTGTATGATGTTGAAGTTGTAGAAAGTGGTGATGATGCTTTAGAAAGAATTGGGCAAGATGGATTAGATTTTATTATTCTAGATAACGATATGTCTCCTGGTCCAAAAGGAAAAGAAATTGCTAAAGTTGTTAGATCAAGTTATCCTAATCTTCCAATATTATTACAAAGTTCCGAATCCGGAAAATATAGGGAAGAAATGAATCAGATTGGTGTTGAGGTGAGACACAAGTGTGATACTTATGGGATTGTTGATTATGTTACTACAACTTTGGGGGATGTAAATCCTTTGCCAAAACCAACAAAAGATTTTACCTTTATAGGAGAATAATTTGAGGTTGATAAAATGACAAAATCATATCCATTAGAAGAATCGGACATTATCTTTGATAATGAAAATCAGACTTTTGAAGATGTAGGTATGTCAATTAACTCTAGTCTTGAAGGAATTGTGGCAACAGAAGAACTGCTTAATGAGACTACTGATGATGGTTTGAAAAAATTAATCTCACTTGAATTTAATTGGTTACCAAGAGAAGTAGTTGAAGCTTATAACTCGGAAACAGATCCTGAAAAGAAAAAAGAACTTTTAGTAAAATTAGTTTATAGTAATTGTAAATTAAATTGTAAGGGATGTTATGTTAAGAATGATGGTTTGTTTGGAGAGGATGATTTATTATATCCAGATCAAATTATGGATTTGATTGAAGATGCAGTTAAAAATCTGGGCACGGTAACATTGAAATATTTAGGACCTAGCGAATTTTTTAGAGATAAAGATGTTTTTCAATACTTGGATAGATTTGAAAAGATGGGTATTACTTTAAACATCTTTGCAAAAGACCCTATGTTCGGTGATGATAAGGAAGTTGAAGAATTATTTGGAGAGCAAGGAATTCACACCTCAGAAGAATTAGTTAAGAAACTTTCAGAATATAAGAGTTTGAGAATCTTGTACAACTTTCGTACCTTTGATGATGAACTTACTAATGATCTTGTTAGTGGAGGTTATGAGGGTAAGGAAGATTATCATCGTAATTACAAAAATGTACAAAATAAATCTATCAAATTACTTCATAAATATTTTGTTAAACCTGAACTTGAAAAGGGAAAAGAGAGTAGATTAGTAATCTTAAACACCCCTATTGTTCAAGAAACTATTGATGAATCTTTTGAAATTTTCAAATACTTTACAGATAGAGATATTCCTGTTTGTTCAACAACCAGTATGAAAAGTGGTTGTGGTGGGGAATTATATGAAGGAATTGATGAAAGATTCATTGATGACTTTGCTTATTACTACGCTCAGGCTATTGATTATTCCATTAAACGAGGAATAATTACTGAAGAGGACCTTGAAAAAACTGGCCCCTCACCATATGCAGGTATGGCACATTGTATGCAATTGTGTAATGGAGTACTTATTCGTTCAACTGGAAAATTGTTAAGGTGTCCTGGAGCAGACGATGAAGAGTGGGCTGAAAAAATAACTCCGGAAGAGTTATTGGAAGAAGGATTGAGTGGTGTATGGCCAAAAACTAAAAACTATGCTCGAAAGTCAAAGGTTGGTATTAGATGCCATGCCAAGCCAGGAATCTTTACTGAAAAGTTTAATGAACAGGTGCTGGAATATTACAGGGCTATAACACAATACGGGGCATAATGTTCTTTTTCTATTCTCCTTCAAAATTTACCAATTTAAACAAGTCATAATTATTCAACTTTTCTCCACCTTTTAAATCTGGAAGGTCAACTACGACAGCACAACCGGCAACTTTACCATTAACTCTTTCAACCAATTGACAAGCAGCAAGCATTGTTCCTCCAGTAGCAAGTAGATCGTCTACAATCAATATATTGTCATCTTCATCAATAGCATCTTTATGCATCTCGATTTTGTCTGTGCCGTACTCTAGCATATACTCCTGTGACACTATCTCTGCAGGTAATTTACCTGGCTTCCTGATTGTTACGAAAGGTAACATTAACTCTTTAGCTAAGGCAGCTCCGAAAATAAAACCTCTTGATTCTATCCCTGCAATTTTATCAATATTTTTATTTTGATATTGTTCTTTTAATTTTTGAATACAGTAAGAGAACGCTTCTGGGTTTTGTAATAATGTTGTTATGTCTCTGAACATAATTCCTTCTTTTGGCCAGTTAGGGATAGTCCTAATAGTTGATTTTAAGTCAAATTCTTTAATTACTGGAGCTTGAATTTCTTGTCCAACTTTTGGGATTACATTTGTTAATAGACTAGTTACCTTGTTTACGTTTTCTGAAAACACTTCTAACACTGCATCGTTAGTAACTGCTTCCTCGCCTTCTTTCCAACAATCATAATCTGTAGCCATGGCAATGCCAACATAAGGAATTCCGATTTCATTAGCTAAGATTACTTCTGGAGCAACGCTCATATTGATTACGTCAGCTCCCCAAGCACGAAACATATGTGATTCAGATTTTGTAGAGAATCTAGGACCTTCAATTGTAATTACTGTACCTTGTGGATGATACTTTAATCCTAATTCTTGACAAGAGTGTAATAAAATGTTTCTTAACTGTTGATCAAACGGTTCTGCCATTGGAGTATGATTAAATTCTCCCGGTGCAAAATTTTGGTAATAAGTTATATGTCTGTGTCGAGTAAAATCAATAAATTGGTCAAGAATAACAAAATCTCCCCTACCAATTTTTTCTCTCAAACTACCGCAAGCAGTAGTTGCCAAGATATGTGTACACCCTGCTTCTTTTAAAGCATGAATGTTGGCTCGATAATTAACTTGTGTTGGAGGGATAGTATGTTCTCTGCCATGCCTAGCTAACAATACAACTTCAACATTATTGATAGTGCCTATTTTCAAAGGAGAAGAAGGTTTTCCATAAGGAGTATTAACTTCTAAATCTTGTGCATTTTGTAAAAGATCGGGATTATCTAATCCTGAACCACCAATTATACCTATTTTTATCATTGTAAAAAATAAAATAAGAAAAGTGGTTTATAATTTTTATGGGTTTATAACACTCATAATCTCGTCAACATTAACCTTATTATAATTAGCACCTAAATGTTCTACAATTTTAGCAGAGAACAATGAACCTAATTTACCGGATTTTTTCATCTCCCAACCTTGACAATATCCGTAAAGGAAACCTGCAGCAAACGTATCACCTGCACCAGTGGTGTCGATGGCATTTGCTTGATAAGGATCAATTTTAATAGTTTCGTTATTATGATAAATTAACGATCCTTTAGCTCCCAATTTTACAATCGCAATTTCAACATGTTGAGCAATCTCTTCAAGTGCTTCCTGTTCTTCTAATCCTGTGATTTCTTTAGCTTCTTCTTCGTTAAGAAAAATTATGTCTACATAATCTTTTACTAATTCTTTAAAAAATTCTTTATTTCTTCTGATAACTCCCGGATCAGAAAAGTCAATTGAGATTTTAGTGTTATTTTTCTTTGCTACATTTATAGCATAAAGTACCGCTTCTCTAGCAGGACTTTCTAATTGATATCCTTCAAGATGGAGAACTTTACTATTAGTTATATCTTCTTCAAGTATATCTTCTTTAGAGAAATATGTTGTTGCTCCAAGATGGCCAATAAAAGTTCGTTCTGCATCACTGGTAATTAAAGAAATAACATGTCCAGTACTCAATCCACACTTGTTAATTCGGGAATTTACTCCATAGTTAGTTAATTCTTGAATGTATTGACTTCCAAACTCGTCTTCTCCAACTTTACCACAGAATAAAGTGTTTCCACCCAACTTTGCAATTGCTTTTATTGTGTTAGCTACAGAACCGCCAGACAAAATTTTTACTTGATTTTGTTCTTGTAACTGTTGTAAAAGTTTGTAAGCATCTTCTTTATTTGCTAAAGGAGTAAATTCTCCTTTTGTTAATCCTAATTCTGAAATTTTGTCATCATTTACCTCAACTAATAGGTCCATCATAGCATTTCCTAATCCAATAACATCATTTGTCTTTTGCATTTTAATATCAAACCATTATTTCTTTTTAATGTTTATGTAATTGTATTATCTTTTTATATTAAGCATAAACTTGAAAATTTATCTCTAATTTCATAATTGTTATAAACGAAAAGTGGTCTGAGAAGATTATGGAAAAAGTATTGCAGGAAGAATTTGACTTTGCTTATAAATTATTTAATAAAGTTTTATCGGTGGAACTTTCTCAACCTACTCTTTATTTTGGTGATGAACACCTTTCAAAATTTCATACTTATAATTCTATTAACAGCTGGGCCCATAATAGTAGAACTAATATGATCTATGAAGGTGAAGGTATTTACGTAGCCAGTAAGATGATGAAGAAAAGCAAAGGGGAAAGAATATTCGGTTTCTTACATGAATTGGGGCACGCTTTCGTTAGAAATAATAATCCCAAAATTGAAAACATAGATTATCTATGGGAAACAGACCGAGATAGAGGCAATGTTTATCATGCCTTTAAAGAAGGCGCTGCTGATCATATAGCAATTATTTGTTGTTCTCAATCTGGTGAAGAAGAGATTATCTTAAGAGGTCAAAGAAAAGCAAAGTTATTAGACTCTATTCTTGAATCATGGATAAATGACAAAGATGTTTATGAAACTGCACAAATATATGCAGAACATTTTGGAAAAGATACAATTGATGAAAATGGAAATATTAATTGGGAAGAAACTGCAATAACATATTTTTCAAGAGAAAAGATGTTAGGGCAAATTCATTTTTCTTATATCATGGGCAGACATTTCATGAAAAATGTAATTGATAAAGTAGATATAGTGGATCTCATCAGAAATCCACCACAGAGTATCAGAGAATTAGTTTGTCCTGAAACTTATTTAGAGAGTATTAATTATTAGGAAAATAAGTATTAGTTTTTGCGAATAAAGTCGAATTATATTAGGGTATAGTCAAGTTTTCCAGGAGTGATTTTACAACAGTTAAATTTTAATACTTTAAATTATTAACAAGCTTTATGTGGCCTTTTACATCAAAAGAAGATCGAGAAATTAATAAAACTGTTCAGCAGATTAATAATTTCATTGTTTCAGAATTAAAAAACAAAGGTTTAATCTCGTTATACCTTGCAGGAACAATATTATGGAAAAAAGAACGTACCCATAACAGTGATATTGATTTTTTTGGAATTGTTTCTGAAAAGTTTAAACACGAATTTGAAAGTAAGGTCAACAATAAATTAGCTGCTAAACAAAAAACTCTTTGTAATGGTTATGAATCAAGATTTAGGGCATTCCCTTTATCAGTACTAAAAGGAGAAAAAGAAGCAGAATGGGGAACTGTAAAGTTTATGCGTCCAGAAAGAATATTACAAAGATTTCCTTTTTTTAAATTGATTTGGGGTAAAAATTTCAATTTTAAGAAAGATTTTCTTAAACCTATGAGTTTAAAACAAGAAGCACGTTATTTAATTCCCCTGTTTAAGAAATCAATAATTGATTTACGTACAGGAAAAGAGAGATTCCCTTATACTGATTTTCCAAAACATATTTTTGAATTGGTAAGAATAGAAGCGATGAAAGAACATAATCTCAAATATACTCCTGAAAGACAAAAATTAGTGAATCATCTTAAAAAAGAAAAAAACCATATCATTCATGAAGCAATGCGATTAAGAAATAAAAAAGATTTATCCAGAAAAGAAGTATTAGTTTTTGCGAATAAAGTCGAATTATATGTTAAAGAATTTGAAAAGAAAATAAAAAAATGGAAATAAAAAATTAATATCTATAATGATTTGCTTTGTAAGGTCCTTCCTTAGGGATTCCTAAATAAGAAGCTTGTTTATCGGTCATCACTTCTAATTCTACTCCGATTTTCTTAAGATGTAACCTAGCAACTTCTTCATCTAACTTTTTTGGTAAGACATAAACTTTATTTTCATGTTCCATTGTCCATAATTCTATTTGGGCAAGACATTGGTTGGTGAAGGAATTACTCATTACAAAACTTGGATGGCCAGTAGCACAACCTAAATTAACTAAACGTCCTTGTGCCAGAACATAAATCTCTTTACCATTAAGTGTATACTTATCATACTGTGGTTTAATCTCTTCTTTTGTTGCTCCGGATTTATTATCTAACCAATTCATATCAATTTCATTATCAAAATGTCCAATGTTAGAAACAATCGCTTGATCTTTCATTGCTAAAAAATGTTTATCAACAATAATGTCGGTGTTTCCGGTTGTGGTAACGAAAACATCTCCTTCTTTAACTGCATCGTCCATTTTTTTAACTTCGTAACCTTCCATAGCAGCTTGTAAAGCGTTAATAGGATCAATTTCAGTTACGATAACTCTACATCCATAACCTTTCAAAGATTGTGCACATCCCTTACCTACGTCTCCGTAACCTGCAACAACAGCAACCTTTCCAGCTAACATTACATCAGTTGCACGTTTAATTCCATCTACTAAAGATTCTCTACATCCATAAAGATTATCAAATTTTGATTTTGTTACGGAATCATTAACGTTGATTGTTGGAAATAATAATTCTCCTTTTTCCATCATTTGGTATAATCTGTGTACTCCTGTAGTGGTTTCTTCAGAAGCACCTTTGATTTCTGAAATAATCTTGTTCCAACGTTGATTATCTTTTGCATATTCTTCTTTTAAACAAATCATTAATTCTCGGAAATCTTCACCTTCATGACTATAATCTTTCTCTAATACAGATGAATCTTTTTCTGCTTCTATACCTTTATGAATCATCATGGTAGCATCTCCACCATCGTCAACGATTAAATTTGGACCTTTACCTTCTCCGAAATCTAAAGCTCGTTGAGTACACCACCAATATTCTTTCAATGTTTCACCTTTCCAAGCGAATACTGGTACTCCTGTTTGAGCAATAGCTGCCGCAGCATGGTCTTGGGTTGAAAAAATGTTACATGATGCCCATCTAACTTCTGCACCTAACTCTTTCAAAGTTTCAATTAAAACTGCTGTTTGGATAGTCATATGTAATGAACCCATTACTCTTGCACCTTGTAATGGTTTACTTACACCATATTTTTCTCTAACTGCCATTAATCCTGGCATTTCTTTTTCAGCAATTTTGATCTCTTTTCTACCCCAATCTGCTAGGGATATATCTTTTATTTTGTAATTATTATTTTCTTCCATTTTTACATTACCTCATTTTTTATGATTATTGCCGTTTAGGGTTTTATTTATATAAATTATGATTTTAAAAGATATCTATTAAAAAGCTGATTCATAAAATTTTTAAATGAATGTAATTTTAGCTTTGTTTATGACAGTTACACTTATTGAAAAATTAGAAGAATGTTCAACTTCTTTAGAAGCAGAACAAAAAATTAGAGACCCACATAAGTATAGGGTGATTGTTGATAAAGTTAGACAAAAAATTATTCCCTTAGATGGAGAACCATTTCGAAGAAAAGTAACTGTTCAAGAAAATAGGGATCAAGAATATGCGGTGATTCTTGAGGAAGGCGATAAATATAACATCTATAAGTGTGGAATTGATTTTTAATTTGTTCTGTTGCAAAGCATAATCTATTTAAAGATTTAATAATTCTTAGACTAATATGGCAAACGTAGGAGATTTAGTTGAAGTTAAAACTGAAAAAAGTGTGGAAAAAGGTATTTTAATGCCTAGTCCTGATGAAAATTCTATCATAATCAAATTAGATAATGGTTATAACATGGGTTTTGAGAAGAAAAATGTTCAAGAGATTAAAGTTCTTAAAGAAAAGACTATCTCCGAAGAAGTGAAGAAAGAAGCAGTTAAACCTAAAGAAGGGTTAAAAACAATTTCTATTTTACATTGTGGTGGTACGATAGCTTCAAAAGTTGATTATGAAACCGGAGCAGTAAAACCAAAATTTTCTCCTGAAGATTTGTTAGAAATGTTTCCAGAATTAAGTAATATTGTTAATTTACGTAGTAAAGCTGTCGCTAACATGCTTTCTGAAAATATGGTTTTTGCACATTATAATTTAATTGCTAAAGAAATTGAAAAAGAAATTAAAGCTGGAAGTGAAGGAATCATCGTTACTCATGGAACTGACTTTTTACATTATACTGCAGCAGCGTTAAGTTTAATCTTAGAAAATTTGTCTGTACCCGTAATTTTGGTAGGTGCACAACGTTCTTCTGATAGAGGTAGTTCAGACGCGTTCTTGAATTTAAGATGTGCAGCACAGTTTATTGTTAATTCAGATTTCTGTGACGTTGCTTTATGTATGCACAATTCTGCTGAAGATGATAAATGTGTAATTATTCCTGCAGTAAAAGCTAGAAAAATGCATTCTTCAAGGAGAGATGCTTTCAAAACAATTAACGGAACACCTTATGCTTTAGTTGATGCAGAAGGAGGAATTATTTGGTTAACAGAAAGTAAAGATAAATCTAATGGTAAATTAGAATTAAAATTATTTAATGAAAAATTGAAAGTTGGTTTGTTAAAAGCTCATCCACAAATGTTTGCAGAAGAAGTTAAAGCTTATAGTAATTTTGATGGCTTGTTATTAGAGGGTTCAGGTATAGGTCATTTTCCAATCTTAAAATATGATGATCTTACTGGAGAGAACGAAAAATTATTTTCAGAATTGAAAAAGTTAACTGCTAAGATTCCTGTTGCTTTAACTACTCAAACAATTTTTGGAATGGTAAATATGAATGTTTATGCTCCTGGAAGGGATTTAATTGATATTGGTGTTTTAGGTAATGGGTTAGATATGACTACCGAAACTGCTTATTTAAAATTAGCTTGGCTATTATCAAATTATCCTGATAAAGTTAAAGAGATGTTTTCTGAGAACTTACGTGGAGAAATATCAGATAAAAGAAGTTATGAAAAAGAATTTTGTTAGAATTAAGTTCCTGGAAGGTGTATTAAAAGCAAATCTCTCTCATGTCTTAAAATGTTTCTCCGTTTTCCATTTATTGTTTCCATCCTTTCAAAATCTTGGTGTTTAATCACAACCATTACCCATCCTGGTTTCACTCCTAATGCCCTTGCTAATTTTGCATTTACTAATAATGGTTGTGCGGAGGTTTCTCTACTAAACTCAACAGATTGATCAATCGCTGTTTGTCTAACAACTCTCCTCCCAATTTTTCTTGTACTATTTTCAGTGTTATATTGTTCTATATGTGTAATTTCATAAGGAGTAAGCATATATAGATTTTGTTGACTGTCAAATAATTCATTACTTAATAATTGACTTTCTTCTAAAGGCAAATCATCCATAATCCTAAATACTCCATTATCACTTCTAAGACTATAACGTATTGTTTTACATTCAAATTCATTTGAGTTACAATACTTACCAAAACGATCAGTTGTTATTCCAAGTTTAGCTAAACTCGCTAATGAGTCTTGGAAATTACTTACTGTTGGATGTCCAAAATATGTTGCAAGTTTTTGGAGATGATTAAATGCTGCATTTATTTGTCGAGCTTTTTCTGTGTTTCGAATAGTATTCTTTCTCATAGCTTGAAGTCTTGCTACTTCTGTTGTATTTATCTTACCTAAATATTCTTCTCTTAACTCGGCGTCTCTTTCTATTGCTTTATCAAGATTTACTTGCCATTGTGCTCTCAGTTTGTTCAATTCTCTATGTTCAACTTGTTGAACTGTCTGTTGGATTACTTGTACTTGTTCTTGTGGGGCTCTTTCTCGAATCCTTTCTGCCAAAGCTTTAGAAGGGGCTATTAAATGTAATCCTATTAATACTCCAGTAATCACTCTCTTAAACCATCCCATAGCTAACATTAAATAACCATAATATAAAAACATTTCTGTGCTACAAAAAACCAAAAAGTATATATTGACAAAAATTAAGCCCACTTTAATGATGAAAAAAATATTAACATTATCTTTATTATTAGTTTCTTTACTTTTAGTTTCTTGTTCAGTTCCTGAAGAAAAAGTTTGTACTATTGATAGCGATTGTGTTCCTGCAACCTGTTGTCATGCTAGTGAAGCTGTTAATGAAGAACATAAACCTGATTGTGCAGGTAGGTTGTGTACAATGAATTGTGAACCTGGAACAACTGATTGTGGTCAAGGAGAAATTAAATGTGTGGAAGAAAGTTGTGAAGTAGTTTTGAATTAATTTATTCGTTTAACATTTCGTTTAATTTATCTATAGATTCTCTCACTTCTTTAAATGGTAAGTGTTGTTTAGCTAATTTTAACGTTTCTTCAGTTTCTACTAATTTTTCAAGATAACAAGAATTATTACCATATTCAAAAAGTATGTCCAACCAGAAAGACATCGCTCTAGTTTTTAGAGGTTCTTCACTTTCTTCATGCCAAGTTTTAAATTTATCATATTCTATTATAAAATCGTTAGGGTTTGGATAATTAGCAGTGATTGCATGGTCAAAAAAGTTTGCAATATCATTTTCTTGATATTTCTCTGGTATTGACGTGATTTCTGACAACCGTTTTTTATAATATTCTGACAATCCCAATGATAATGCTAAAGAAACATCTTGAAATTCTTCCTCTAAAAATTCTTCTTCTTTATCACTAGTATAAAGAGCTGAAATTAGTTCTTCAGAACTTCTAAATTGATACTTTGTCTTCTCTTTTCCAACAATTAACTCTCTTAGTGGTCCTTCATCTAAAAGTTTTCTTTCTATAGCACCGTACAGCACACCAATTACATTTCCTGAATCCTCTAAAAAAGATCTGGTTTTTTCTATCTCTTGTTCTATTGTAGTACGATCTTCATATTCTTCATTAACAATCAATTTTAATACCATTATTATCAATTTGTGGTGAGATTTTTAAATAAATTTCTATAGTCTAGCAGTAAGATTAATATATCTCCTTAGATTACTTTCATTCATGTATCCGCAAACACACTTTTTGTTTCCGTTTTTTCTAGCTGAGATTTTAGTATCTTTTGGATACCTTAACCATTGGCAAGCTTTAATTGCCGGATTAGTTGGGATGTTAATAGATTTAGATCATCCTATAGAATATGCGTTAATTAAAAAGAAGTTTAGTTGGCGTGAAGCTTGGAACAATTCTGTAGTAACACATAAAGTTGAAGGAAGAACATTTATTCATCACCTTTATGGTTTTTTACTATTTACTACCTTGTGTTTGATTTTAGTATTCTTTTATTGGAAAATTTCTTTAATAATCTTTTTAGGATATCATTCACACATTTTATTAGATTATTTACATTTACATTTCTTAGAGAAAAAGCTTAAATTTAAAGAATTTGGATTTATTTTCCGTATTCCTAGATATGAAGCAGTAATCAATTTATTATTAATTATTGGGATTGTATTGTTGATTGTATTGTAATCAGCTAATCCCAAAGATTTAAAAAGAAGAAGTTCTCTGTATTTGTTATGTCTTGGCAAATTACTAAAGAAGTTAAAACAGAACCTAAATTAAATAAGCCAATTCTTATAGAAGGTTTACCTGGAATTGCTAACGTAGGAAAAATTGCAGTAGACTTTTTAATTGAAGAACTAAAAGCTAAAAAGTTATGTTCATTTTTTTCTTACAAATTTCCTCATTCAGTTTTTGTTAATGAAAAGAATTTAGTTGAAATGCCCAAGATTGAGTTGTATTATAAAAAATTTAACGGAAATAAGAAAAGAGATTTATTATTGCTTGTTGGAGATATTCAACCGATCGATGAAGAAAGTTGTTACACTTTTTGTGAAGAAATATTAAAAATTGCTAAACATTACAAATGTACAGAAGTTATAACTACTGGCGGAATTGGGTTACAAAATCATCCTGAAAAACCTAAAGTTTATTGTACTAGTAATGATGAAAATTTATTTAAACAATATATAAAAAAGGGAATGTTGGTAGAGAAAGATATTTTTGGCATTGTCGGTCCGATAGTAGGAGTTTCTGGAGTTCTTTTAGGTTTGGGAAAAATGAAGAAAGTTAAAGGAGTAGCATTATTAGCAGAAACTTTTGGTCATCCAATGTATCTGGGAGTTAAAGGTGCAAAAGAAATTCTTAAAGTTATTGAAAGAAAATTTAAGTTGGGTATAGACATAAAAAAGATGAGTAAAGAAATTGTTGCATTAGAAAAAGAATTAATGAGTAAAACTCAAGAGTGGGCTAACGAACTATTAACAACATCACAAGCAGGAGCAAAAGCGAAGAAAAAAGAAGTTAGTTATATCGGTTAAGTGCAATCATTTCTATTAAATTTGGCTAATTCTACTTTTCATTGAACAACAACCTTTATAAATAATTATAATATAACTAATATAATGAAAAAAAAGAGGTGTAGCTTAGATATACTTAGTATTAGTTTCAAATGTTTTAATAATCGTAAAGGTCAAGTTACAATTTTTATTATTATTGGTATTCTTTTAGTTTTAGCATTATTGTTAGTAGTTTTCTTAAGTAGAGAAGGAGTAATTTTCAAACCTGAAGATGTTTCTCCTACAGATAAGGGAAAAGTAGAAAATTATGTAACTTCATGCATTGATAGAGTTGGACAAGAAGCATTATATTCTGTAGGATTACAAGGTGGTTACGTTACCGTACCTAGACAAATTTCTGATGATGCCAGTTTAAGTTTAAGACTTTCTCCAATGAACGTAGTACCTTATTGGGCTTACGGAAATTTTAAGGCTATCCCAGAATTAGAGGAAATTAAGAAAAGAATTGATATTTATATCGAAAATAATATGCGAGAATGTGTATTTAGTCTAGAACCATTTCAAAATATTTTTGATGTTGTAGAAAAAAGTGGAATTAGTTCTGATACTGAAATTGTTGATAGTAAAGTTATTTTTAATGTTCATTGGAACATTGAAGTTAAAGATAAGTCCGGTATTGTTGTTAGTGAAGTGCTTGAACATAATTCTGAATCTCCAATTAAACTGAAAAGAACTTATGAAACAGCGAGAAGAATTATTGAACAGGAATTTAACAGTTTAAAATTGGAAGATCTTACTCAAGATTTAATTGCGTTAGAACATTCTGACGTTCCTTTAGCAGGATTTGAGTTAAGTTGTAGTAAAAAAACGTGGGATGCAAAGAAAGCAGAAGAAACTTTACAAAACATGGTTCGGTACAATTTGAAAAAGTTGAAAGTTACCGGAACAGAATATGTTGATTTTCCTGAAGAGTTTCCTTATTATCAAAATCATTACATCTGGGATTTGGGAGAAGATTTTTATGCTCCAGACGTAAGTGTAGTATTTAATTATGAAAACAATTATCCATTTACTTTTCAAGTTACTCCTAACAGTGGCGGAAGAATGGTCAGTGGAAGTTTAGGTGGAACAAGATTTTTATCTTTCTTATGTTTACAAAATTGGAAATTTACTTATGATGTAATTTATCCTGTTATGGTACGAGTTACTGATGACACTACTGGTTATGATTTTAATATTGCTTTAACTGTACATTTAATTAAAAATCAACCAAACAGAGCAGAGATTGCTTATTCTCGACCATCAGAAACTTTAGATTTTGGTACGGCTGACGAATTTTGTAATTTAAGGGATGTGCCTATGACCGTAACAACATGGGAACTGTTCGATAATAATGAAGAGATTTATGATAATAGCAATCCATTAGAAGATGTTAACATTAGTTTTACTTGTTTGAAATATCGTTGTGATCTTGGAGCAACTGAATATAATTTTGTTGAACGAGGTCACCAAGCGGGGTTAGAAACTAACTTCCCTTATTGTGTTGGTGGTATTTTAAGAGGAGAAAAAGAAGGGTATAAAGAAAGTTGGGATAGGGTTGTGACGAAAGCAGGAGATGTAGTTGAACTTAATATGGTTCCATTAATGGAATTCCCAGCAGAAAAAGTTAAAATTATTATACACAATTTAATTGACGGTAATGCAGATGTAGGAAAAGAAATGGATAAAACTGATTTAGCTTTGGTTAAGTTTAGTTTTGATAAAGAAATTCCTTACAGATTAGATGTTGCACCGTACCATGAACAAAGCTTAATTGTTGCTGAAGAATTTTATGAAGATGTAGTTAATGAACAAAAATTAGAATTCTTGGCTGAAGCTGATTATACTTATCAATTAGAAGTTAGTTTAATGAACAAAGAGGGCGGTTTTGCTGGCGGTTATAAAGCTAACTGGACAGTTGATTGGGACGAATTAGCTAATGCTGAAGAATTACAATTTCATGTAGTGGCTAAAGAAGATGCTCCCAATGAAGAAATATTTGAAATGATTACTGCTTTAGAAATATTTAGTACTTATGTACCTGAACCAGAATTTAATTAAAATGAATACAATGATTAATCAGAAAAGGATTTTGAAAATCTTTACCATATTAGTTTTAACATTATTCTTAAATTTACCAATAATTAGTGCATTAGAGATTTCTGGTGTGGGTGTAAGGAATATTACTCAAGATAGTGTAGAAGTTGTTTGGGAAACTGATGAACCTGCAGACAGTTTTGTTAATTATGGAACTACTAGGGACCAGTTAGAATCAACAGGTGATGGTGATGAAGTTGAACAACATAACATTTTATTAAACCAACTTTCTCCCGGTAATGAATATTTGTTTAGTGTTGAAAGTAACGGTGTTTCTGATGATAATGGTGAAGAATATTATCTGTTTAAAACTTTACCATTAGACGATACTGCTCCAACATTAGATGTTGAAGTTGAAGAGTTTGTTAAAGGTAACCAATTAGATGTTCAAGGTACAACTGAAACTGGTGCAATAGTAAAAGTTTATGTGGATGGAACTTTATGGGATTCTGTTCGAGCGGAAAGTGCTGAAGAAGAAGCTGGAAAAACTCCCACTGGAGAATTTATGTTTAATGATGTAATTATAAATAAAGATGTTTACAATAATTTAACTGTTGAATCAACTGATCCATCAGGTAATGTGGTTGTGTGGAGTACACTTGTTTTATCAGATACACAAAAACCACAATTAACTTTGGAAGAATTTCCAGAACTAATCAGTGAAACTACTTATGAGGTTGTTGGAACGGCAACTGAAGAGTGTGATTATGAATTTTTTGTTAATGATAAATCTGCAGTTAAAGGTAAAGGTACAGAAATTAAACAAAGAGTAACTTTACAAGAAGGTAAAAATAATATTAAAATAGTCCTTACTGATAAGGTTGGTTGGGAAACCACTAAAAAGTTTGTTTTAAAATCTGATACTATGCCACCAACGGTTAAATTTGAGTTAGCTAATGGGGCAGAATATTATGAAGGAAGAGCACAAACAGATATTAATGGTGAAACTGAACCAGGAGCAAAAGTATTCTTATACGTTTATAATTCTCGGACAAATGAGTATCAAGCAGATTTTAGTAAAGCGTTAATGGAAACTACTGCCGGCGATGATGGAAAATTTAAATTTAATAATGTTAAATTTCCACCACCTGCATTTTTGGAATGGAAAGATTTAGCTCCTCGAGAAGTGCCTTCAGGATTGCAAGAAGTATTAATACCTAACTTAGCAGAATTGGGAAGTCAAGAAAGAAAAACGTATTACATTTATGTTATTGCAGAAGATGATACTGGTAAGGTTGGAAATGCACCTTCACGTACAGTTAATGTTAACACTTGTTATAGTGCAAATTTTGCTTTTGATATTAGCCCATTACCAGAATTTCAAGCACCATTCCGGTTAGATCCAACATTGATGGAAGATGGTAGAGAAACCATTCAAGCAGTATTCAATTTAACTTATCGGGGAACTGCAATACCTGACATTAACCCAGTTACAAAAGAGGAAATGCCAGGATATAGAATTAGTAGTGTACAATTTAATAAAGCCTGTACAAGAAACACTGCTGCAAATAATGATTATGAATTGGGTTGTAAGCTAATCCCAGCTTCTTTACGTGCACAACCTAACGGAGATAAGACTGCTTATTATGTAACTTCTAAATTAATGGCAGCAGATTTTACTGAACGTGACGATGAGGTCTGGGACGATTATGTTAGTAATCGTAGATTAAAGTTTCCGTTAAAAATTGCTGTCAATTATCAAGAAAAAGAAAATAATAATGCTTGGGGTCAAACAAAGACGCAAGTGTTATGTTACGATTTAGGATATTTTGTTGATATCCCAATAAAAAGTTCTGAACTTGTACCGGATTTCTTAGCTAATCAAGGAGTAGCTTTATTGAATAAAACAATTGATGCTATTAATAAAATTGAACCTTACTTTAGAACTGCAATGTTAGCTACAGGAGTAGCATGTATTGGGTCATTCTTATTTAAAATGGTGACTAGGTTTTATCGTAACTTTATGTCACATTTTGAAGAGTGGACAACAAAAACTAAAGTTAAAGAAGAACAATGTCCTAATCCTAAAGTCCAAAGAACTCTTTTCATTGAAAGTACTGTTGATAATTGGGAAGAACTTGAAGGTCAACGTCATTCTGGAGATTTACGTTTGCCTGAGAAGTATACTGAAGAAGAAAATTCATTGAAAGAGTTATGTCCACAAACAGCTTCTGCATGGCAGTTTGAAAGTGCTATTGATCAAGCTTACCGTTGGACTTGTGATCGGTTTTTATGTAGGAGTGTACCTGCAAGGTGGACAGAAGGAGCTGAAGAACAAGATGTTAAAAATGTAATTGTTAAACAACAACAATGTGACGCTACCACTAGTTGTGCTTATTTACAACGTAAAGAAAATTGTCAAGAAATTGCTAAACGTAATGTTGCTAAATTAGATTTAATTCCTGAAGACCCTACTTTCCATTGTTGGTACAATCCTCTTAACGGGATACATTATGTTGAACCTAAAGAAGGTGTACAAATTAGCGAAAATTTGTTTAAATTAAATAGAATAACCAGTAATACAGACATTGGGAATACTAAAACGTTTGATGAGGAAACAATTTTAGTTTTCAAACCGGAAGGAGCTGATAGTTTCTGTATTGCTTCTACAAAAAGTTGTGAAAATGTATGTAAAAGTAATACTGGATATAAGGCTGTAAGTGATGGTTATAAACTTGGAACTGGTGGTTATACTAGTGGTGGTTCTTGTTACAAAGAAACCGGTGATGGTCTAACTGGAACTGGTGGAAGTAAATTAACTGAAGGTAAATATAAGGCAGGATATACTAAAGATTGTTTTGCTAATGAAAATAGTGGAGAAATGTATCAATGCGTATGTGAAGCAGTAGAAGATTCTAAAAAAGGTGCAGAAACGTCAAGAGGAGACGGTGCAAGAGTTGCAGTAAAGAAAGATGGTAATGCTGCTGAAGAGTGGAGTTATCGACAAGCAACAATTTTCCGTGAAAGTGGTGGTAACGCTAAATCTTGTAGTGGCGGAATTGCAGGAACTTGTTATCCTAGCTGGCGTTATTATGGTGGTAGAGATTTATCGGGAGCATTTGGAGCAAATTATGGATTAGATAATTTTAAAGATAGTAGTGATTTTAGTCAAATGACTACAACTCAAGTTAATCCGCATACTCAAACTTTAGGTGCGTTCCAATCAGTTTGCTTGCCAGGAATATTTGCACGTTTACAAATGTTGAAAAGTATCCTTACTGGATTGAAAGGTTGTATTGAACAAGCAAAATATAGTGGATTTCAAGATGCAGGAATGTGTAAAAGTTTATTCACACAATATGTTTGTGGGTTAGTTTACAAATTAATATCTTATTTAGGAAGTGACTGTTCACCATTATCAATTAAAGATGCAGAATTTGGTTTAGATGATTCAGGGATACAACAATTTTTTGAGTCTGGATTTAAATCTATTCCTGAAACTATTGATTCTTCTATCAGTGAAGTTAAAGATGATTATGGTAATGCGAAAGTTAACGAATTTTTCTCTATGGGAACACAAGGATTTACTGAATCAATTTGTTTAGCTGCATTTGGTTATGATTTCCCTATGGGTGTAGATTTTATTATGGATGCTGCTTATTCTTTCCCAATGGCCACTAATGTATTCTTCCCATTAGCGGAAAGAGAATTGTCTAATTATGATCCTATTAAAGGTTCTTCAATACATAATTATCATTTAGGTGGTGTGGTTTTACCAGGATGTAATATTCGTAGTTATAGAGTAGAATTGAAATGTATAGGTAACGAAGATTTAGGTAATCCTGGAGTTAAATGTGGACCTCAAGGATGTGATTGTTTACATGTTAGTGGAGCACAGTCACCTTATGGTGGAGAGAAAGTTCATTTAGTTGAAGGTGGTTCCGGTTTTGATATTACTAAGGGAGAAATGTTTGATATTCCAATACCTTCACCACAAAAAGTTGCTAGTAATTTCCGTTATGATCATGTTGTTTTAAAATTAACTTTGGATCAGGGTGAGAGTGCAGAAAATTGTTTTGATGACGGTTATCGAACCAGTAACGGAGGAATATTTTATTTCCCTATCCAAGACATAACTCCTCCTGGGACAATGAGTTGTTATGCTGATGTTGCCAGTGGAAGATTCATTTGTCCTGATTTAAGTTCTTTCTTTGGTGGAGGAAACAATTATTTTGAATTCCCTTACTTACAATGTCGTGATGATGAAACTGAAGAGTTTGTTGATTGTGATACCCCTAACTTATTATTAATGAATGATGAAATCATCGCTAAGTTGCATATGAACTTAGGTAATGAAAAGGCTTGTTTAAAAATTAAAGATGATCGTGGAATTATTGATAGAACTATTGAATTACCTGCTAACCATAACGGTCCTTTTGTAAAAATAATTCCTTTGGGTACAGTTACCGATACATTGTTGTCTGGTGGTGGAGTTGGAAGTATCAGTCAACAAGCAGGAAATAATCAACACTGTGAAACACCTTATGTAATTAAACGAGGTACAGTTGAAAGTTATGGTAGTTTTGATTTCCATTTCGATTGTGCTGAAGGTAAATGTGAAATTAAAGGATTACCTTCCGAGATGAAAGTTATCACTAGCGGTTTTGAAATCATTGGTGGTACTCTTAAGAGAAGTAGTGAAAGTATGTTAACACTTGATGAAATTAAAGAAGTTGAGTTCAGGTATCAAGATTTTGATTTTAAAAATATTTTAGATAAACTTGCTGATGGTAAGGGCGATTGTAAATATTCAATTCAACAATCTGGTGCGTTCACGCAAAGAAATGTTGCTACAATGCGCGTAACTGCAGAATTGCTTAAACCGGGGGAGTCAGAAAATTGTTTTACTGCAAAAGTACGGTTCCCACAATCTGGTTTCGGTAAAACTTATTTTACTTTACCTATAGGTTTACAAGAGAAAGAAATTGAAGTTGCTGGTGCAAACGAAATTCATAACGATTTTGTTAATGGTAATTATAATGTGGTGGTAGGTAAAGCTTCACCAATTGTTAGAAACGGAATTGCCGGTTTTGAAGGTGCAAGAGCAATTTATTATTGGGTTGCTAGTTTAATCATGTTGGAAGGTGATAAGGTAGGTAGTGGTTCTCATACTACTGATATAAAAGCGTTATTAGAATTATATTTTACTGGTCAGAATACTAATTGGGAATTGGATGGTAGTGAGAATACTTACATTAGAGATTTTAATACTGATAAATTCCCTGAAAGGGAGAAGTTACATGTTTACATGTGTAAGATCGATCGGATTTACGGTAAAAGATATCAAAGTCAATGTGATGTGTTGAATAGTGGAAGTAGTGGTGGAGATAGTACTTCAACAGCAAGGGGAGGATGTTCAAATTATGGTGTTAGGATACCTGAAGATCCATCTTATGTATATCGATGTTTAGATAATTGTAAAGTTGAAGCTTGTTGTATCGGTGGATGTAAAGATTCTGAAGGAAAAGTAGTATATAATCCTGGACATGAAATAGATGCCTTTGACATTCCATCAGAGTATTTAAAATTACGTGAAGTATGTAGTTGCCCTTAATAGAAAATGAATAAGAAAGCAAACATTACGGAAATATTAATGGTGTTAGTAACGATAGTTTTTACTAGCGCAGTAGTATTAATATTAGTACAAGCAGATATAATTAATGTTAAAGGACAAGCAGATTCTCCACCAATATTAAATACAGAATTTATTCCTTTAGGTAGAGAAGGTTATTTGGGTATTAAAGAATTTCAATTTTGTGAGAGTATAGGTGATAAATATAATTGTTTAAATGAACGTAACCAGTTTTATGTTCCTTCAGGAATTTATTTTAGGTTTGAAGTTGAAACCACTCCTTTCAATAATCAGATTATGTTAGTAGAGAATTATCGAATTAAAGATGCTAATGGAAATGTTTTATTAGAAGCAGAAGATAAAAATAATTTAAATTTTGATATGAGAACTGGTAAAGAAAAAGAATCAGTTTATTTTAAAGATCGTGTTTTCATTGAAGAAGGAGATGCTTTGGGAATTTATACTTTAGAATTAATTATCACCAATCCTTTATTAGATAAGAAAGTTACATTGGTTAAACAGTTTGAGGTTGTAGAATGAAATCCAGATACTTATTATTTGTACTTGTTATATTGATGTTTGGGATGGTTGTAGATGAAGGTGTTGGGGTAAGGAATGATGAAGAAATTAGAGACCTTATTTATAATAATAACTGGATCTCTTTACAATACTCGGGTGATACGGTTTACACTACATTTTTTTTGGGTCCTTATCGTACAGAAAGTAAATGGTATTATCAATATGAAGCTTCTGACATTAACTGTGGACCAAGTTCAGTTGAAATGGCATGTGCTTCTGCTTCTCAAGTTCATAGAGAGTCCGATCATGAAAATTTTAGAACTTTTTTATTATTAACTGACAACCTTAGAAAAAATTTAATTGGAAAAAATATTGATCAAGGTATTAACTTATTTTGTACAACCATTAAAACTGAAGCTATTAAAGATACAGTGTATAAACTTTATGATGGCCAAACACATTACAAAGATGGGGATGTAAGTAGTTGTGTTAATGAATTAACTAATTTCTTTAAAAATCAAGAAAATAGTGATAGAGCTGCAAGTGCTGTAAATGGTGATGAAACAGAAGAACAACCATCTCAACCAGCTCAATCACAAGGTTCTCAACAAGCAGATGCGGGAGCAACAGCTACTAGAACCAGTAATTATGATATCACCGCAGTAGGTAGGGAGATTGATCAAGTATGGGCAAATTTTATTGCACAGTTTATTGATGATAAGAGGGTTGGTAAGGTTTGGGACCCAAGATCAAGAAACAAAAATGGGATTCCTTTCTCAAATTATTATAGTGGAAGTACGAAAGTTGATGATGTTTCCATTAAAGCTGCTGGTAATGCAAAAGACTTTATTAGCTATCTTCAGACACAGAACTTAAATAACATTGATGCAGATTCGGGTCAATGTGCTAGGTTTGTAACATTATGTGCCGCAAGTAAATTTTCTAATCCTAATAATATAGGAATTTCTGGTGATGCTTGGCAGATGTTATATAATTTTTTAAATAAACATCATAATCGGGTGGTTTGTTCAAATCCAAATACTGGTTGTAACAGAGATAATTTAGAACCCGGAGATTTATTGTTTTTTCGTCATAAAGATAGTTATAAATGTTGGGCATTAGGTTTAACTACTACTGCTACTTGTAAACGTGACAGTAATCATTATTGTAAATCTGGTTCATTCAATCCTTCATTAGATGTCAGAGAATGTTTTTATGATTATAAGGGAGAAACTCTTGAAGATTTTCCGATTGTAACACATGTGGCAATTTACGCTGGTGGGGGCACTATTTATGATAAGTGGGGAGATGAAACGACTAGTACTCTTACTAGACGTTTAGATGGATCTACACAAGGAAGGATTGTGGCAGTAGTACGTCCTAATTATGACCAATTAGTTTCTAGATAATATGACAAAGATAACTAAGATTAAAGCGAGAGAGATTCTTGATAGTAGAGGTAATCCTACAGTTGAAGCAGAAGTGTATACTAAAAATAACTTTGCAAGAGCTTCAGTACCTTCAGGAGCCTCCACCGGTGCACATGAAGAAGTAGAGTTAAGAGACCATACTAAAAGATTTTTAGGGTTAGGTGTACAAAAAGCTGTCAGAAACATTAACAAAAAGATTGCTCCGTTATTGAAAGGTAAAGAGTGTACTAAACAAAAAGTTATAGATATATTAATGATTAGAAAAGATGGTACTGAAGATAAAGAGAAATTGGGTGCAAATGCAATTTTAGCAGTATCTTTAGCTTGTGCAAAATTGGCTGCAAAAGAAAGTAAGCTACCATTATACAAATACATAGCAAAATTAACAAAATCTAAACCTAAATTGCCAAGACCGTTTTTTAACATTATTAATGGTGGCAAGCATGCAGATACAAAATTAAGTTTTCAAGAATTTATGATTTCGCCAAGATTTAAAGAATATAAAAAAAATTTACAAGTGGCAAGTGAAATATATCATACTTTAAAGAAAGATTTACATAAAAAATATGGTAAAGGTTCAACTAATGTAGGTGATGAAGGTGGTTTTGCACCTAAAGTTAACAAGACTGAAGATGCGTTGAAAATATTAATGAAAGCTATTAAAGATGCTGGTTACCAAAATAAAATTGATTTAGCTATGGACTGTGCAGCATCAGAGTTTTATAAAAATAAAAGATATTTACTAGATGGAAAGAAGTTAACTAAAGAGGCACTAACAAAATATTACTTGAAACTTATAAAAAAATACCCGTTCATTTCTATTGAAGATCCGTTCAATGAAGAAGATTTTATCAGTTTTGCAAACTTAACAAAATTAACTAAAGTACAAATTGTTGGAGATGATTTAACTGTAACAAATATTGAACGAATAGAAGCAGCAGTAAAAGAAAAAAGTTGTAATTGTCTTTTATTAAAAGTTAATCAAATTGGAACGTTAACAGAAGCGTTAGAAGCTGTTCAGTTGGCACGTAGTAATGGATGGAAAGTAATGGTTTCACACCGAAGCGGAGAGACAGAAGAAACGTTTATTGCAGATTTAGCTGTTGGGATTGGTGCAGCACAAATTAAAGCTGGTGCACCTTGTCGAGGAGAGCGGACAGCTAAATATAATCAATTGTTAAGAATTGCAGAATCATTTAAATAAACATAATAATTCTTTAATTTATATGCATGAAAAAGAGTTGATTGAGTTTTGTAAACAGAAAGATTATACTACTGAGCAGATTGAGATGTTTTTAAAAGCATTAAAGATTGCTCAAAGAGAATTAAAAGATAAAAAAAGGTTGTCTGGAGGAAGTTTTTATCAGCATCATCTTAATGTGGGAATAATCTTGATAGATAATCGTTCCTTACCAGAAGTTGTTGTTGCAGGAATTTTGCACGGTTTGTTAAATTTAGAAACTGAAATTAAAACTACTTTTAATGAAGAAGTTTTTTCTTTAGTGTCCGGTGTTGAAGAAATTAAAAAAATTAAGCAACAGAACAAAAAATTAGAAGCGGAAGCGTTAAGGAAAATTCTCCTTACTACCCTAAAAGATGTTCGTGTAATTTTAATTAAGTTAGCTAATAAGGTTGACAATTTAAGAAGTATTGGTTCTCTTCCTGAAAAAGAACAAAAACGTATCTCTCAAGAAGTACTTGACATTTATGCACCTTTAGCTTATCGTTTGGGAGTTGAAAAAATAAAGGTACAGTTGGAAGATGCAGCATTGAAAAATTTACGGCCAAGAAAGTATCGAGAAATTTATAATTTCTTACAAGAATCGCAAGAAATTCGTGAAAATAACATTCATGAAATTCTTGATATTATTAAAAATATTAGTAAAGATAAAGTTGAAATTGTTAAAATTAAAGGACGTCCGAAACATATCTATAGTATTTTTAAGAAAATAGTTAATCGGGGAGTTAAGTTACATCATCAGTATGATCATTTAGGTATAAGAATCCTTGTCCCAAAGATTAAAGATTGTTATACTATGTTAGGATTGTTACATGAACATTTTGAACCAATTGAAGATGGATTAAGAGATTACGTTGCTAATCCTAAACCAAACTTTTATCGTTCTATCCATACCAGATTATTGTTAAAGAACGGTAAAAGGTTAGAGGTACAAATTAGAACTCCTGAAATGGACGAGTTTGCAGAAGAAGGAATAGCTGCACATTGGCGTTACAAAGGGGTTGCTTCTGAACAATCTTTTGAAAAAAAGGTTGGTTGGTTGAAAGGAATACTTGATTTACAAAAAGAAGGTGATACTAAAGAATTTTTGGAATCTGCTAAAGTGGATATTTTTGGAGATTCAATTTATTGTTATACTCCTAAAGGTGACGTTAAAGAGTTACCTAAAGATGCTACGGTGCTTGACTTTGCTTATTCTGTACATGAACAGGTAGGTAACCATACTGTAGGAGCAAGAGTTAACGGTAAGTTTGTACCTTTACGTTATACTTTAAAACAAGGAGATATCATAGAAGTATTAACTAACAAAAACCAACGTCCCAGAAGAACTTGGATAAAAATTGTTGTTTCTGGTAAATCTAGACAAAAAATCAGAAAATCTTTACGTGAATTTGAAAATTTACCTGCATTTATTTATCGTCGGTTCAAACCACAGACTAAAGAAGAATTGGGAGTGTTAACTGAATCTGAAGAATTTCCTAATGCAATTTGTAGTTTAGCAAAATGTTGTCATCCTCTTCCCGGTGATGATATTATCGGAATAATTACTAAAAAAAGAACAATCTCTGTACACCTTAATGAATGTAAACAGGCATTGAAAGAAGAAAATAGGTGGGTCCCAGTTAATTGGAAAGATTCGTTTAATCAGAAGATTAGGTTTTATGTAACTGTTCAAGAAAGAAGTGGAGTTCTGGCAGAATTATTACACACCATTGCTCGAGCAGGTTTTGAAGTTAAGGAAGCGAAAGCAAAATTAATTGATATGGAAAATGCTGAATGTTCATTTTTAATCATACCAAGAGATTTAGATACTTTAATAGATTTAATTAAACGAATCATGAATGTTAGAAGTGTAAAAAAAATTAATTTTGAATAATCATTCTTCTAAAAGGTACCCATGTTGAACCTATATTATTCTCTGACATGTACCCTATAATTTTATGATAAATATCTTTTGTTGTAGGACCTCTATTTTTAAATATACTCGGTTTTTCTATAAAGTCTGGAAAATTTTGACTTTCAAACATTTCAGTTACTGCATTTTCTAATTTATTTAAATCTCCTTGTAACGTAACTGCTAATTCGGTTGAATATTCAGTAGTAGACCTATATTTTGTTGAAACTTCAATTTCATTATTTTTAATTTGACTAATAAGATCAACATATTCTCTTATTTCTTTACTTGTTGGATCTAACATTTCATCTTTTTTGTATATTATAGTGATTTTTGACATATTACTTACCTCATTAGGGTTCTGTTTGAGAAATGAAGCTATTATAAAGTTTATGATAAATTAATCTGTTAAACATTAAGAAATAAATTTTATCATGTCTATCATTCTGCAACTATATCCCCATTCATTATCGTACCAAGAAACAAGTTTAAGATAATTCTTTCCAACAACATGGGTCATCTTTGAATCAAATATGGACGAGCTAGAATTACCAATAATGTCGGTAGAGACTAATTCTTCTTGACTAAATTCAACAAGATTTTTGAATTTAGAGTTAGCCATTTTTTGAATTAGTTTATTGACTTTTTCAACAGTTATTTCTTTTTCTGTTTCAATACTGAAATCTGTTACGCTACCATCTATAATTGGTATACGATAAGCTACTCCTTTAATCTTACCTACTAATTCTGGAATAACTTCCGCAGTAGCAGTATCTGCTCCGGTAGTGGTTGGGATTATATTAACCCCCGCTGCCCTCGTTAATCTTATTTTTTTACTTGGTCCGTCAACAATGTTTTCACTAGCAGTATAAGCGTGAATTGTGTTGAACAAACAGTTTTTTATTCCATAAGCATCATGGATAATTTTTAGTAAAGGGGCTACACAATTAGTTGTACAAGAAGCATTAGAAACTACATGGTGTTTCTTTTTATTGTAACTTTTTTCATTAACTCCCATTACTATAGTTGTTGTATCTACAGGACAAACTTTATTTTCACATTTGCACGGGGCAGAGATTAAAACTTTTCTTGCTCCAGCTTTTAAATGCATATTTGCATCTTTAGAATTTACAAATCTTCCTGTTGATTCAACTACTACATCTATCTTCAATTTTTTCCAAGGTAACTTGGTAGGGTCTCTTTCTGCAAATACAGATAATTTTTTCTTGCCTATACTTAATAATCCATCAGAATGAGTTACCTCTTCAGAAAATTTACCATGTACAGAATCGTATTTTAATAAGTGAGCAAGAGTTTTTGTATCAACTAAATCGTTTATTGCAACAAAATTAATATTTTTATCTTTCCAACCAGCACGTAGAACTATTCTACCTATCCGGCCAAAGCCGTTAATAGCAACATTTATCATTATAATTACCTCTTTTTTTTTAATAAAAAGATGGTTTAGAAATCACTTTGATTTCTCTCCACCTCTTTTTTTACAATAATGTTTTTAATATTTTATTAATCTTACTTTTTAATTCATCTAATTTATTTTTTATAATATCGTTGATTATATCAAAATTAATTTTCCAATAATGGTGGGCAACTACAATTCTAAAACCAGAGATGTCTCTCCAAGGAACTTCTGGAAATTTATCTTTAATTTCTTTTGGTATGTGTGTTGCTGCTTCTCCAATGACTTCTAAGTTTCTTAGTACTGCATCAACAGTTATTTTTTCTTTTGAAATTGCATTAAAATCTCTCTGTAAAGTATACTCATTTATTCTACTTATTGCTTCTAGTATATCTTCAAGATATAATTTAGATTCTCGCTTCAATTTGTTTTCCCTCAAGAATTGATTCTTTAATCTCTTCACGGATTAAAGAAGGTTGACCAATATCTATTTTTTTGTTAAAAAGGTCTTCTAATAGATGATGTAACCCAATAAAATCATCAAATAATCCTCTTCCTTTTGTAAACTCTACCAAAAAGTCAATGTCACTATTTTGATTAGCTATATCTTTAGCATAAGAACCTATTAAAATTATTTTAATTGCTCCTAGTTCTTTTATCTTTTCTTTATTATCTTCGATTTTTTTGATAATTTCTTCTTTGGTTAACATGTATTCTTTTAAACAATTAAAATATATAAAGCTTTTTAAAATAAGGGGATATAATCAATTAAATGTCTAATTTAGAGCCAGTATCAAATGCAGAAAATATCAAATTTAAAGATAAATTTATTGCTAGATATTCAGAGTTAACTGATTGGGAAGCTTTCAAAAAGTATTCTTTATCTTTTCTACGTAGAAGTATCAGAATTAATACTTTATTGGGTACGATAAAAGAAATTAAAGAAAGTATAGAATCTAAAGGTTGGGAATTAGTGCCAATTCCATGGTGTAAAGAAGGATTTTGGATTTCTCATCCGGACAGAAGGGATGTAGGGAATTTATTGGAACATCATTTAGGACAAGTTTATGTTCAAGAAGCAGCTTCAATGATTCCTCCACTAGTTTTACAACCAAAAGCTGGAGAAATTGTGTTAGATATGTGTGCTTCTCCGGGAAGTAAGACCACTCAAATGGCAATAATGATGAAAAATCAAGGTATTATTGTAGCGAACGATTACAAAGGACAAAGATTACAATCTTTAGGGATTAATTTACAGCGTAGCGTATTAACTAACGTAGTTGTTTCTTTAATGTCAGGAAAATGGTTTCGTGATTTTCAGTTTGATAACATTTTGGTAGATGCGCCTTGTTCTGGTACCGGTACGATACGTAAAAGTCTTAAGACGATTCAAATTTGGAACCCATTAATGATTACTAAATTGGCTAGGCAACAGAAAGAGTTGGCTGAGAGTGCTTTTAATAATCTTAAAGAAGGCGGTGAGATGGTTTATAGTACTTGTTCGGTTGAACCAGAAGAAAATGAAGGTGTAGTGGATTATCTGTTGAAGAAATTCGACAATGCTGAGGTTGTTAAGGTTGACCTTCCAGGATTAAAATTGGGAAAAGCTATCACTGAATTTAACGGAGTTAAGTATGATAAACAAGTTAAAGATTCATTAAGAATATGGCCACAAGATAATGATACTGAAGGTTTTTTTGTTTGTAAAATAAGAAAAAATAAATAATTCTATCTTGGTGTTAAATTATATGATACTATTTGTATCAAGTATGTTACAAATAGCCAAACAATTGAGATGTTTGAAATATTCCACCAAACAAAAGTGGTTATAAATAAAAAAGCTAAATGAATATATCTTATATCTTTACTAAACCCTAAAACTATTGGGAGTGTTTTCATTTTTTCTTTCTTGTCTTTTGTTATATCTCTCAAATCGCCAGCAAAATTTCTTAACATCATTAAACCGCCCGCAATAAAGGAAATTGGGTGTTGAAATCCGATAACTCCTGCAACTAAAAAGAAATATTGTAATCCTCTTAAGAAAGGACTAAACGGACTGAAATTAGATAAATTCTTTTTCGTGTATAAAAAACTACAAATTAAAAACCCAATAACAAAAAATGATTGATATAAAACTATTCCAGTTAAAATTAATAATACCCAGAGATGTTTTGGAAAGGGCATTCTATATTTGTGTTTATGATTATGCTCTAAAAATAATAAAAACCCAAGATGTAAAAATATAATTCCAAAAAATTGGTAGTTGTCAGCTTTTATTGCAATAATCAGAAGAATTAAGTCAATTAAAGAGTATAATCTAACTTGACCTAAAAGATTTAATAAGGTTTTTTTAAGTCTCATATTATAATAATAGTTCTGATAACTTTTATTAATTTATCTATCGTGACATTATTTAATAGGTTATAATCTCTTAATTTTGCTCTAACATATACTATACTAACAAAATTCTTTTAAGAGGATGAATAAACTAGAATTTTAACCATGTTTGCACTAAGTAAAGAATTAAAAGATCAAGTAAATCGTAAAAGCAGTGTTTTTTATAGAATTTTTAAAAATTGTTTAAAAGTTAAAGAAGAGAATGTTTTAATCATTTCTGATTTTGGTACAGATAATTCTAAAGTTTCTTCAATGTTAGGTTATGGATATTATAATATTGCTAAAAATAAAGGATATAATGTTCAAATTATGTTTCAAGAATCTAAAAAAGGGTTTATGCAGGCAGATAACCACATAATTAGAGCACTGAACAACCTATCTAAGAAAAGTATTGTGATTGCAACCGTTTCAAATAAATTGGGAAGAATTGGTGATAAGAAAAGTTTTCGTGGATTTTGTAAAGAAAAAGGGCACAGATTTATTTCAGCTACCGGATTGGGAGATGCTAAAAATAATCATTTTGAACAGTTTATGGAAGCAATGAATGTGAACTATTCTCGAATGAAAAAGATTGGTAACAAATTAAAACGTAAACTTGACAAAGCTAAAAAAATTCAAGTTAAAACTGATGCTGGAACCAATATAATCTTTGATGTTGAAGGTATGGAATCCAAAGCTAACTTGGGAGAATATAATGAGGAAGGTATGGGTGGAAACGTACCTGCAGGAGAGATTTATATTCCTCCAAAAGGATATTATGGAGTTAACGGAACTATAGTAATTGATGGAAGTATGAAGACTAGTAATGGTGCAGTTTTGATTGATGAACCAGTTACACTTAAAATTGTTGAAGGTAGGGTAGTAAGTATTGAAGGTAAACATGCACATTTATTAGAAAAAACATTTAACAGGTACGAAAATAGATCAAAATATCCTTACCGTGTACGTCATGTTGGAGAGTTAGGTATTGGAATCAATCCCGGAGCTGTTTTAATCGGGTCAACAATCATGGACGAGAAAGTTTTGGGAACTGCACATATTGGAATAGGAAGTAATTATTGGTTTGGCGGAGATATTAAAACAGTTTATCATGGTGATCAAGTGTTTAAAAATCCTAGAATATATCTTGATGGTGAGTTGTTAAAATTATGAAAAAATATTTATCTTTTAATGATTTTATTCTTAACTAAATTAACTATTTTTGATGGTCTGCCTTTTCTTTCTCCATCATAAACAATAAAGTCAACGTTACTTTGAATTTCTGGATCAATATCATCTAAAGAAGTCATGAACGGTTCACCAGCTTTATTTACTGAAGTTGTTACGATGGGTATATCTAATTCGTTAATTAGTTCTTGAAACCAATGGTCAGGTAACCGTACACCAACAGAGTTTAGTTCTGGAGCGACATTATCGGCAATAAGCTTATCATCATTCAAATTAACAATTAATGTGTACGCGCCAGGAAGTTCCTTTAACCAAGTTTTATGTTTTTTATCAAGAAGACAATTTTTTTCTATCCATTCTTTTCCAGGTACCCATATTGAGAACGGACTTTCTGGACGTTCTTTAATTTTTCTTAATCTAGCAACCGCTTTTTTATTTCTTGCATCACATCCAATACCATAAATTGTGTCTGTAGGGTAAACAAATAATGCGCCCTGATGAACTTTCTCAATCAATTCCCGGTACTGTATTTCCACTTCATCTTTATTGAATACTTTCATTGTTAAAAAAAGAAATAGAGGGGACAGTTAAATAATTTTTGCTTATTTGTCCCCTTAATGGAGGTGTAGGTGTGGTATTTTTGTGGCTAGTTTTTTAGAAAGAAGTATAATAATCTTCCAAAAAAGTTTGTTTTGGTCTTACGTAAATGATTCCGGTGTTAATTTTATTATTTTCATATTTTTGAAGTAGGTAAGCAATTCTCTCTTTAAAACCACGAAGACTTTTTGGTCTTTGATAATTATTGTGTTGTGAATTCATTTTAACCAGCCTCCACTCATTTGGTAGTCAAAGGTATTTTCTTTACAACCAACAGTATTCAAAGTAAGCCGTTTAATTTGTTCTTCAAATAATTTTTTTATTGTTTTTGTGCTAAGATCAACCATTTTGAAATCACCTCTTTTTTTGTTGAATTCTTATTGTGAGAGGTGGTTTATATAGTCTACTCGCAGCTGTCCAGTTGTCCAGTGCTTTATATATCGAGTGCTGAGAATGTATTTTTTTAACGCTTTAACGTTTTTAACACTGGACAATCATATAGTATGAAATGATTCCTACTAAAGAATACTCAACAGATAAATAATTAAAAAATTTAAAGTTAAGAATCAGAAATTAAATTAAAACGCCGCTTACAGAACCTTCTTGACCAGGTCTACTAGTAATTTTAACTTTACCTAATTTAGTCTCAACTACTGCTCCTTTAGTAAGGATGTTTCGTCTAACTAGGTGTTGGTTAGCAGGGTTGTCAACAACATTAGTCATTTCTGTCTTAGTTATTTTACCTTTCTTGTCTGCTACACTAACTAGATTAGCGGTTAAGGTTTTCTGTTTTAAATTACCACCTACAGTACGTACAGATTTTCTTTTATCTTCAGTACTAAGCTTAGTATTCATAGGAAAACCAGCTAATTCACATTTTATTTTAGCTCTATTAGGAGACCCATATCTGCCTCCAGAAGCTTTTCTTTTTGATTTACGTTGTGATCGTGCCATGTTTAATTTCTAAATTGGGGATTGCTTTTTAAAGGTTTTGTTTTTTTAGAGCCATTTTTGTTAATAATTTTTTCTTTTAACTTTTTTTGACCATTCCAGTAAAAGGCATGGTTGAGTACTTCTTCGATTTCTGTAACAGGAATGATTTTAACTTTTTTCAATTTTTCTTTCTCAATTACAATGTCTTGTAAATTTGCTTTAGGGACAATAATTGTTTTTATTCCTGTGTCAATGGCAGCTTCTACTTTTGAGGAAACTCCTCCTACGGGTAAAACCTCTCCACGTACTGATAATGAACCCGTCATAGCAACATCTTGTTTAATAGGTATTTCTTTTAATGCAGATATAATTGCGGTAGCGATAGCGATACTAGCAGAATCTCCTTCTACACCCTCATATGTTTGTAGGAATTGTACAAAAACGTCACGGGTTTCTTTAATATCTTCTCCAAAATAGCGCATGATGATTGCAGAAACATTTTTTACAGCTTCTTTAGCTATATCGCCCAATTTTCCAGTAGCGATAATATCGGATCTTTTTCCACCAGGTGTAACTTCTGCTTCAATAGGTAACAAAATCCCTGAATATGCTGAACCTGAACCGATAACTGCAAGACCATTTACTCTACCAATTTTCCTACCTGTAGTTATGATAACTTCATATTCTTTCTTTTTCTCAATATGTCTATCAGCAATTTGTTGTTCTAGTGGTCTGGCAAGTTTTTTAGCGTTTTTAACATGTTCAGCTAAAACTAGTTCTGCTTTTTGTTCTTTTGCTAAATCTCCAGCAGCTCTAACTAAACCGCCCAAACTACGTAAATGTAAAGTTAAATGTCCTTTACGATTAGCTTTTCTTTTAGCTTCTTCAACAATAGATTTAAGCGCTTCAACAGAGAAATGTGGTATTTTTCCTTCTTCTCTTTTAACTTCTTGAGCAACGAATCGAGCAATTTTTGTACGATTTTCTTTAGTGTCAAGCATAGTTTCGTTCATGTAAACTTCATAACCATACCCTCTAATTCTTGATCTTAAAGCAGGATGCATATTTTTGATAGTTTCTAAGTTACCTGCTGCAGTTAAAATGAAATCGCAAGGAACTGCTTCTGTTCTTACCATTGCTCCAGCAGATCGTTCAGATTGACCAGTAATGGGAAACTTTTTTTCTTGTATTGCAGACAATAATTCTTGTTGAGTTCTAGGATGTAATGTAGCAATTTCATCAACAAACAATACTCCTAAATGGGCTTTGTGAATCATTCCAGCAACTACTCTTTGATTTGCAGGTGTACCTAAACCACCAGATTGAAATGGATCGTGTAGTACATCTCCAAGTAAAGCTCCAGCATGACTACCTGTTGCGTCAAAGAAAGGTGCTTGCTTCTTTTCAAAGTTATCTACGATTAGTTTTGGAGCTATAGTGCTAGGTTTTTTCATCATTTTTGGACCCATACTTAACAAAATTGCAAATGCTGCTAAGAACAACATACCTCCAAGAAAAAATGCTGCAAACATAACGTCCGATTCATAATAATATCTTACCCACCATGGAGCGATAAGTGTGAATATTGCTACAATAAATAATAAGAAATTGTTATTTTTGAACATCTGTTTAGCATCTAACTGATATTTTCTAACTTCGTCTCTTCCTGTCCCTGCAGGCATCTCTTTAATTATTGGATTATTTTCATCGTTAGGATTTTGATATGATAATGTGTCTTTCAATTCTGATTTTGGTAAAAGTTCAGCCAAAGCTAATCCTAACATAGATTTCCCTGTACCTGGTTCACCAATTAATAGAACATGTCTTCTTTGTAAAGCTGCTTTTTTGATAGTATTAACTGCTTCATCTTGTCCAATAACTTGGTTAACAATACTTTTAGGTACTTTAATATCTTTGGTTGATTTCATTTCTATAAGAACATCTATCTTTTTTGTTTTAGAATTATAGTATTTTATATATGTTACGGAACAAACAGAGTTTATTTAACTTTACCTTTCATAAGTTTAACATAAATTTCACCAAAAGCTTCAGTTTGTTTAGTTTCTAACTTTTGTTGATTCTCTAAGTGTAATAAAGGGATAAATGTGTGAACTTTCTCAATTTTACCTGCACGAGGAGGTAAAAGTTTAGAAAAAGTAACTTCCTTAGATTTTTCTTTCTTGGAATAGTATGAAACCTTATGATAAATATCATGAATAATTTCCATGATATCAAAACCTCTTTTTGGCATTTGATATTTTACAGGCCGTTGTTTAGCAAGAGTTCTTTTCTTACTTTCCATAGCATGTTGTAAAGCTTGTACTAAATCGTGAATAGAAACTTTTCTACTTCTTGGTTGAGGATTTCTCGGGATAAGTTTGAACTGTTGTTTTTCTTTCTTACCAATCTCATGTTCAAACTCGTCAATTAAATCTTCTTCAGTATACTCTTCTTCATCAGTTTGGTTAAATAGTCTATCTAAATTAGCAATATCATTATCAATAAAATGGTGTGATTTGATTTTTAACAGGATTGCTGCTGCTAAAATAACTTTTCCAGAAATTAACAGATCATGTTCCTTCATTTTTTTAACTAACGTGAGATATTTTTGTGTTAATGTGGTTAAATTAATATCCCACGGATCCATGTTTTCCGACTTAACTAACTCGTGGAGTAAAGTTCTCCAAGAAACATTTTCCTTTTTCAGTAATATCTCAAAAATCTGTTCATGCATTACTTAAAAGAAAATAGTTATGGTTTTTAAGGTTTGTGGCTTCTGTAGAATAAGATTAGAAAGTGAGTGGGCCTGGCCGGACTCGAACCGGCGATCAATGCCTTACTTCTCCCATTACTGGAATGTAAGGGCACTGTCATAGCCACTAGACCACAGGCCCAATTCCTTGTTCATAATCGTTATCCTTTAAAAAAGTTTCTAAGTTTGCACGTTTTGTTACTCAAAAGTGAAAAGATTTATAAAAAAGAGTATATTTTCCTTTGTTTATGAAAAAGATTATTCCTCATTTAGATTTTCGTGAAGACTATACTGGAATAAAAATATATGACCACCCATTCTCTAAAAACATGTTAGAAAGAAATGGTTTATATCATATAGGTGAGGGTTATACAACTATTGCTATTCATTTCTCTGGAAATTACTTAAGGGGTTCTGGTTTAACAATGTCTTTGACACCACATTATATTATTGGCATTGATCTTTTTACAACACCAGAAACTCTAGATTATCCTTTTGTTGTAAAAAGTAATGGTGAATGGGGTAAATTTCATGAAAAATTCTCAAACTATCGTATGAAGTTAGCAGCAAGTAGTTCTAATCATTCTAAATTAGATGGGTTCTTATTTAAGAGAAAAATTAATTCAACAATTAATGCATTGTTACAGGAAGAAGATTCTCGAAGAAAATTTGGAAAAGTGGTATTAGATAAATTTATCGAATCTGGATTTTTAATCTCAAAAGAAATAGAACAGAAAAAAGAAAAAACTGCGGACATTATTCCACTATTTGTTTAAAATCTAAACTTTCTTTTACTAACTCCTGCTGGTGTATCTCCTACAACTCGTCCCCCTCTTGTTCTTGGTTGTACTGCTGCAGCAGTTTCCATTTCATTAACCATTTTTTTTTGAATAATCAACATTACTTTTTCAATTCTTTTTGAATGTTTTTGCATTTTTCTAGATAATTTAACGTGTATCTTTTCTTTTTTAAGTTTTCTTCTGGCCATACGATAAAACGAAATGTCCAATGCACATTCTTTTTTCTCTAAATCAAGTTCTCGTCTTTCTAAAATTTTTGCTCCTTCATTCATATCTTTTAAATCATCCATAAGTCTGTCTAGTTCAACTTTTAATTCTTTTATTCGGTTATTATCAGTTTCAACAGAAAATTTTGCTATAACTGTGTGTAGTTTCCCTGCAGTTCTATTCATGTCTGATTCTAGTACCATTAATTCGTTAGCAATATCTACAAATTGATCCATCTCACTTACCATCCCTGCCATAGTCTCCTTCATCTTTTGCAATCTTTTTTTCAGAAGTACAGTTTGTGTAATATCTTTTTTAGCTAATTCTACTCCCTTATCAGAATTTTCAACTAACCTATTTACATCCCGTGGATCTAAATTATAAACTAATCCAGTTACCATTATTATCACCTTTTTTATTTTAATTAATTATTTTAGTAAGAGAAACATTTATCAAATATATAGTTTTTGGTTTTATTATGGACATTTACGAACCAGCAGAAGATTCATACTTACTGAAAAAATACGTTAAACAGTATGCTTTAGGTAGGGTACTAGATGTGGGTACAGGTTCAGGGATACAAGCGATAACTGCTGCAGAAAATAAAAATACAAGAGAAGTTGTAGCGGTAGATATCAACGAAAATGCGTTAAAAGAATTAAAAGAAAAGAATATTAAAAAAATTAAAACTGTAAAAAGTGATCTTCTAAACAACGTTGATGGAAAATTCGATTTAATTATTTTCAATCCTCCATATTTACCACAAGATGAAGGGATTGAAGATCCAGCATTATATGGTGGAAAGAAAGGTTGGGAAATTTCTGAAAAGTTTTTCCAGCAAGTAAATAAACATTTAATGCCTGAAGGGAAAATATTGTTTTTATTTTCTTCTTTAACAAATAAAATTAAAATTGGAGAGATTGTTGAAAATTATCTTTTAGAGTTCAAACAATTAGAGAAAAAAAAGTTGGAGATGTTTGAAGAACTGTACGTTTATGAGATTAACAAAACTGATTTGTTAAGAGAATTAGAAAGAAAACATTTGGAAGATGTACAATATTTTACACATGGGAAAAGGGGTACAATTTATACTGCCATATTAGATAAAAGTAAATATGTGAAAACACATTTTGCTAAAGAAGACAAAATTAAAGTTGCTATAAAAGCTGAAAGGAAAGAAAGTAAAGCTATTGAAAGAATTAATAACGAAATTAAATGGTTAAAAGTATTGAACAAGAAAGGTATTGGTCCAAGATTATTATTTTATGGAAAAGATTACTTTGTTTACAAATTTGTGGAAGGAGTATTTATTTTAGATTATCATGAAGATGTTAAAAAAGTAATTATTAACGTTTTGAAACAATGTAGAGAACTAGATTTGTTAAAAGTTGATAAAGAGGAAATGCACCATCCTTTGAAACATATTATTATCGGAAAAGAGATTGTTTTATTAGATTTTGAACGTTGTCATAATACTGATCATCCTAAAAATGTGACTCAATTCCTTGATTTTATTACCAGATTTAAAGAATTAAATGTTAATGTGGATGAATTAAGAAAAATGGCCCAAGAATATAAAAAAGAGTATGGTGAAGATGTTTTTAATAAAATTCTGAAATATGTTAATTAACTAAGGCGTATCTTTAACTTATTCTTTTCCACTGGACAGGTGTGAGGAAGAGGTATAAATTAGTTATCCACTATCTGTGTACAACTGAAATTATCTCCTTCTGATGAGAAAAATAAACTTCAATAAAATTCTGTAAAATTTTAGAAAGATTTATATACGGTTGTTGCAAATATAAAACATATGTTGCAAAAACGAAACGAATTTGAAATTATTGAACTGCTTAGGAAAGAATCACTCCATCTTAGAGAGATTGCTAAAAAATTAAGAATGATTCCTTCAACAGTGATGAGGATATTAAGTAATTTAAGGAAAGAAAATGTAGTTGATTTTAAAGTGGAAGGTAGAAACAACAAATATTTTCTTAAGGACACAATTGAATCTCAACAATATTTATTGATGACTGAGCAATATAAACTTCTTCAATTGATTAATAATCCACTTTTGAGAAGAACTATTCAAGAGATAAGGAAAAAAACAAAAAATGAATTGGTTATTTTGTTTGGTAGTTATGTTAAAGGACAAGCTCTAAAGAATAGTGATATTGATGTTTATATTGAAACAAAGAATAGGCGCTTGAAAAAGAATATAGAAGAAATCTCAAGTAAGTTAAGTGTTAAAATAGGTGAATTTAATAAAAACAGTCTGTTAATAAAGGAAATAATTAAAAATCATGTGATTATTCAAAATGTTGGTAGGTTTTACAAATTGATAAAATGAAAAAGATAAACTTTATTGAGAGAATAGTCTTGGAAGATAAAATAAAATTGGTTGATGCAAGTGAAGAAGTTGCAGAATCTTATAATCAAAAATCTAAAAATTCTTTGAAAGCAGCAAAAATATTACTACAACAAGAATTGTTAGAGGAATCTGTTTCAATGGCTTACTACTCTATGTTTCATAAATCTTTATCATTATTTTATCTTATTGGAATAAAATGTGAAAATCATGCAGCAGTAATAATCTTACTGAAAGAATTATTCAACATTGAAAATGAAGATATTGGTTATGTTAAGAAAGAAAGAGTTGATAAGCAATATTATACAGATTTTTCAGTAACGAAGGATGAAGTTATAGAAATAATTGAAAAAGCAGAATCTTTTATTGATGAACTTGAGATGTTTATTAATAAATTACACGAAGAAGATAAGAATAATTATCTTGCGGATTTCAAAGCAACTTATTTTTAATAAAATTCTGTCTTACCTTCAAGATGAATCCCTTGCTTAAGTTCTACAGGTCGCCAATCGTCTTGTATTAAATCTGCTTCTAACCACTTAGCAAGTTCTTGAGGATTACCTATCGTGGCAGACAGTCCAACAATTTGTGGTTTAATCAATTGTTTAAGTAAAGTTATAATAATCTCTAATGTAGGTCCTCTATTTGGATCGTTAAGTAAATGAATCTCATCAATAACAACAGTTTCAATTTCAGATAACCAAGCAACTTTGTGTCTTAACAAAGAATCTAACTTTTCAGAAGTTAGAATTATTAGATCATAATTTGCAAGATATGGAGAATCTGAATCAATGTCTCCTGTTGATTGGATTACTTTGAATGTTGTTGGTTTCAAAAGTTCTTGATATTCATTGAATTTTTCGTTTGCTAAAGCTTTTAATGGAACAATATAAATTGCTTTACCTTTACCTAAAGTGTTCGCTATGGCCATTGTAGCCACTAACGTCTTACCTGAGGCAGTGGGTGCACAAATCAATTGCGATTTATTATCTAGAAGTCCAGCATGAATTGCTTTTTCTTGTACTGGATTAAGTGTAGGGAATTTAGTATAATGTGCTTTGAAATAATCTGGTAAGGGTAATTCTTTAAATTGCATTTATGTTTTAGAATTATATTGATTTATATTTGTTATGGTTCTATTGACAGACATAATTTCTACAAACACCACCAAAACAATTTGTATCTAATTGACAGCAAGGCCCCGTTATTCCAACTTTTCCTAGGCAATCTGGATCTACGCAGTCAGTAATTCCATCTGCATCATTATCAAATCCGTCATTACATGTTAATTCAGTTCCGAATTCACATAAATCTTTTTCTTCTGAGCCCATCTTTTGGTTACAATCTATATCTAAACAATCTGTTAAGATAACTCCATTAGGTTCTTTATCATTATCATTGTTGATATTATCATAGCATTTTACTTCTTTACATATGTTATCTATTCCGCAATTAGTACCAAGACCACATGTTTGACTTTCTTGACAACAGAATCCTTCTCCTGAAACATAGCCACCAATACAATCAGAGTCGATACAATCTATCATTCCATCGCAATCATTATCTATGTTGTCTTCACAAAGTTCATTAACAGAAGGGTTTACAGTTGGATCATTATTGTCACAATCATCTTCACAATAACCATCGTTATCATTATCTGTGCAAGCGCCCTCACAAGTACCAATTACTTCTTCTGGAATTAAGTTGCACACTTTATTGTTAAGACAATCTTCGTTTGTTAAGCATTCTCCTTTTTCAAACTTTTGACAAGTCCAAGTTCCATCAATGGTAAACCCTCGAGGACAATAATATCTTTCTGGACAGTCATCATTACTTGTACATGAAGGTAATACACAGGTACCCAAACCAGTTAAACTTAATCCTAACTTACATATTTTTTCATCATTACAATCTTCATCTTTTGTACAACTTCCTAAAGGTAATTCTGTACATCCTCTACCTTCAATAGTGGTTGGTCCTTCGGGACAATAATAGCCTGTTGAACAATCTTGACTGTTTTGGCAAAGATTATTTTCTTTACAAATCCCACCAATACAATTTCCACTTATACACTGAAAATTAAATTCACAATCCATATTATTAATCATTGCACAAATTCCATTTTTTTCTTTTTGAATCGTAATTGCACGTCCGCATTCTGTTCTTGAACCTACGCACATTGTACTAATACAATCTGCTTTAGAACCCGTACATACTAAATTGTCTAAACAACCTTCACTTAGATAACCTTCACACCATTCTTCATTTACAGAGCCACCATTACATGTATTGGGAATATCTACAGCTAACGTTTGTTTATCTTTTCCCGGTACAGTTCCAACAATTCTATCGGGACTTGCACATAAACAATTATACTTCTCTATAATGTCACTACACTTCTTAATTTCTCCATAAGATTTTGCTAAAACACATGTCTTACCTTCACGAGCGCAAGAAACATCACATTTAGCTTTACCATTTCCTTCAATAACTGTTGCGCCTGTAAGCATGCCAAGCGTATTATATTTACTAGGCAAAGAAGATTCGTAAGCTTTTCCTGTAGTACTAACGTAATCAGAAATTAATATTAAAACACATAAAGCTGAAACTACCATTACTGTGATGGTCATAATGTCATCCCATCTTACTCGTTCAACTTTTTTATGTTTTTGTTTATTTTTCATCTTTAACAACAAGTACATTTTGTACTATCAGTTTCTTCACATGTATTTTCGCCACCTTCAGCGAAAGCACAAGCCATGTTTCTATTTTCACAGGCAACTTTACAACTAGTATCGGGATTAGTAATTACACTACATTCATTTAATGTATTTAAAAAATCATCATAGGAATAAGCTAATTTTATTTCTCTAATAATATCTTGTGGTGATGGTGCAGTTGGTGCAGTTGGAAGTCCTCTACAAGTTCCTTCTTCTGTACAAACCCTACGTGAGATACCTGAACCACTGCAAAATTGGTTCAAACAATCTGAATCTGCACAATTATCTAACCCGTCTCCATCTTCGTCTGGGCTATCTTTATCACAATTTGTTTCATGACATTCATTATTTTGACATTCTGTTCCTGTAGGACAATCTTCATCTAAGAAACAACATTGATGATTATTTATGCTGATTTCTCCGATACAATCTGAATCAGCGCAATCCGTACCCCTTTTTTGAACACATTCATTATTTAAACATAATTCTCCCGTTAAACATTGGTTATCATTTTCACAAACCATTTTTTGTTCCACATTACAACTTTTTCTTGCTTCTGTTAAATTAATCCCACCACCTAATTCTTGAATTACACAGTTACAATAATCTCGATCAAGTGATTCTTCACATACTTCTCTGTTCCAACAAGTATTTTCTACGCAAGATAAATAAGCACAATCTGAATTTCCTTCACAATATCCTCCTTCTGGAATTGTACACACTCCATGTGAACCATAGTTAACGTCGTAATCAGAACAGATTACATATGATCCTGAACATAATTCTGGATAATCCAGACAACCAATTTCTAAAACTCCACTACAAAATAATTGATTGACGTTGTCGCCAGTACATTTTATAATTTCATCATTGTCATTATCAATTTCATCATTACAAGATTTTTCCACACAACTAAACTCTTCACAGATTGCTCCTTCTGGAAATTCACCAATTCCACACTCTTCTTCTTTACAAGTTACATCTTGACAATCTGTTCCTTGAATTTCGTTATTATCTAAATTATCATTACATATTTTCTCTTTAGGTATCCAATAGTCTTCATTACAATAAAAGTCTTCATTAGTTTCTCCTTCTTTATCTGAAGTACAGATGCTCCATTCTCCTTCACTTTTACAAAGAACATTATCATAATTATATAATTGATTAGTTACTTTTTGTCTACCTATCAGAGTACTTATACAATTAGAACTATCATCACCGCAACATTCATAGAATCTTTCATAAGTTGTATCTACTAAATAATCTTCTGTACAAAGGTAATGATTATTAAAATCTGTTATTCCAAATAAAGGGTTTGTATAATCCACTATTTGAGCAATTGTGTTTGATTGTTCACTATTTGCATCACAATAATGATAACCTGTTCCATCAGACACCAAATCATATTTATCGTATCCTTGGTTAACATAAAATATTTCTCCAAAGTTCTCTGCAGCACTTCTCCAAACTCCATTATTACAGACAAATTGTATCCCTTCTAAACTTTTAATTTCATTATCGGTAAGGTCGTCACAACAAATTTCTCCTTCATCAAAATCAATACATCTATCTTCGTTTAAGCAATATTCGTTATTGTAACATTCATAGCCTGTTGGACAAACATTGCTATAAGTACATTCTATAAATTGACAAGAACCATCAATACATGTATTTAACCCTTCACAATTTGAGTCGCTTGTACATGCAGTACCTGGAGAGTATATCCATTCTCCCCTTACCGAACAAACATGTCCACCTGCACTTTCTCCTGCTGACTTTCCATCTTCATTAGCGCATTCATAACTTCCACAGCATTCATAAATTCTGTTTTTTATTCCGTCAAAATAACATAAATAATCTTCATTATAAATATTTACAATTTGATTCTGTCTGAATTCTATTCCACCAATGCTATCTTTTGTTCTTTGTTCTCCTAAGCAGATATTGTATTTCCCTTCTTCATTAGCAACAATTTCGTATGTGTTTGAACCCCAGAATATTTTTCCAACAAAATCTTTTCCATCATGCCATGCATATCCATTACAAAATTGTTCAGAGTGGCTTGTTGAAGAATAAAGTATTTGTCCTGGTTCTTCATATTTATCTAAATTTGGACATTCAAGAATTTTATTGTATGGTCCCGTACATTCATTTTCTATTTTACATATTGTTACTGGTTGATAAAGTGGGGTGTCTGTTGTACAACAAACTTCATTGTAATTACAATCTCCACAATATTCATCGCAAAGTGGATCTTTATATGGTATTTCATTAACACAACATTTCTCTCTATAAGGGTCTCCAAATTGATAACAGTCTTCTTCATTGCTTGGGAAACAATTTCTTGTATTGGTATCACATAAAAATCCTAATTCACAATCATCATTGTTTGTGCAACCATTGTCCTCACAAAATCCTTCATCATTACAAATAAATCCTTGATCACATTCTGTATCAGCACCACAAGGAGTATCTCCATTTGTGTCTGGAGTTCCGTCTCCGGAAGTAATGGTGTCCGTAAATTTCCACAACTGATTATCTGCTTCGGAACAGGTTAATTGTTGCACGTTTCCATTAGTACTAACATCTAAACACTTCCCACTATGTTTAGCTTTTAATTGGTAAAATCCCTCATTTACTCCTAATCTTTTATTTATTGTCCAAAGTTGATTGTTGTCTTCCGTACAAGTCCACTGATGAATATTTGCTCCATTTAATTGAGATTCATCACTTACATCTAAGCATTTTCCTGAGTGTTTAACAACGATTTCATAATAATCTCCAACTTTTATTAGATTCCATAATTGGTTATTTTCTTCAACACATAATTCTTGTAAAATATTTTCTCCATTGTCAGTTAAAGAATTTTCTACGCTAAGACAAGTTTGATCTAATTTATTTTGGAACTTACAATCGTTATTTATACACGTTTCAATGGGGGGCTCAGCTGAACTACAACAACAATAAAGTTTATCTCCTTCATAATAATTGCCAAATTGATAACTACATATTGCATGGATTTTATCATCTTCGGCAGTCATTAAAAACTCTCCTCCATAAAATGTTTCGGGAGTAGCATAACCTCCAATTGCAGTCACATCACTACATTGATTTTCTGAACATGATTCTGCTGTGATTGGATTAATTTGACAAAAAGAGTCACAGGTTTGTGTATTTGGTCTATTAACTGGTACTTCAACCCAATCTGCTGAAATAACACTTATAGATAATAGAACTAATACTAATAAAAACATCACCGCTTTTCTCATAATATACTTAATTAATAACTTTGTATTTATATTATTTTCTAATTAAGGTACTTACTTTCCATTATAACATAATCTAAAGCACAATAACCACTACCTGTGGATTCACATTCAAACCTTATTTTTAATTGAGGATCAATTTGTTGACCAACTATTCTTCCGAGAGGTGCATCATTATCTCTAACTGTGATTTCATAACTTTTCAAAAATACATATCTTTTATTCCATTCTTGAGAACCGTCTGCAAATAATGGGACTGATAAATCATTTACATACATATTAAATTGTACATTCTCTTCAGTTGTTCTCCAGGACAAATATATTAATGCCATTTCCTTTAAACTCATTAATTCTTTGTTTTCAACACTGTAATTATCCAACTTAATCACTTTCTGGGTAATGTTATATGATGAATTAGGTCCTGTTGAATTAAAATCCCATAAACTATTACTCTTACTGGCATTATCAAAATAATCCTCTAAAAAACAAAATTCCGTTCTACATGCTAATGGACAAGTATAATTAGGATATTGATATTCATCATTTTCATTTTGGATTATTCCATCTGGTGAACAAACTCTTTGTTCATCTTCTTCAAATTCATAACTCTCTGTACCTTCTTCAAGCTCATAATTGTCTATAACTTCTACGATATCTTCATCTCCTGGATTTACGCATTCCCGAGTTTCAACATTACAAACTCGGCTATATCTACAATCATTATTTGAACTACATCCTGGCAGGTTTTCTTCAACATTACAACCATACAAACTAAGTAATCCTAATCCTAAAACTAATCCTTTCTTTATTTTGTTTAATAACATATATTCGTTGAAAATAAGTTCTATTTATTTAGATTATCATATAATGTTCAAAATACCCTTTCTAATATATTCATTATATACCACATATACTAAATGATTTTAACGGAAGAGTAATAACTTCGTATTATATGTCTTTAGAAAGGAAAATCAACGGATCTCAAGGTTTTTTAACCAGACTTGCTAATAGTACAAAATCAAAATTAATTACTCTATTTGCTGGGTTAATGTTAGCGGGTGCGGGATGTAATGCTCAGATGGTTGCTTCTAACGGTGATCGAGATAATCAACACTGTTATACTGATAATGATTGCCCAACTACCGAAATTTGTGTAAGTAATCAATGTCAAGATCCTAATATTCAACATTGTTATACTGATAATGATTGCCCAACTACAGAAGTTTGTGTAAGTAATCAATGTCAAGATTATAATAACTCTAATGTAAATGTTCAATTTGCAACAACAAATCATGAAGGGAAAGCGTATTTTCAGGATAAAAATTCTTTCTCAACTCCCGAGGAAGTTGTCATTACCGCAAAAAATTATTCTAATCAACCAGTTTCAAATGCGACAGTGGTATTTTTTGACGGACCTAACTTCGAAACTTTTATTGCTCAACATTCTAATTATACTAATAGTGCTGCAAATATTTTTGAACATAATAGTGGTCATGATCTCTCATTAACAACGGCACCTTTACAATCTATTTATCACGATCAATATACTAATGAACGTTCTCAAATTGGTGCGGAGAATTTTTTTGATTGGACAAAATCTGATTGGGATTATTTAGGATGTAGAACTAAAGATCAAACTATGACTATGATGCAGGGTGGTACAGCAATAATTAAATTATTGTCAAAATATGTTTCTTTAGGAATTGCAGATAATACTATTGATAAAGCTCAAGAATGGTTATCTAATCAATGGCCAGAAGGTTCTGTTTCTCATTTATGGTTTAATGATCCTGCTGGTTTCTCTACTAGTACCATTTGGACAATGGATGTTAAACCATTAAGCGCAGAAATATGTGACAATGGTATAGATGATGATTGTAATGGTTTGATTGATAATCAAGATTCTTTTTGTCAACATGGCGGTGGTGCTTATTGTAGTTCTTGTGAATCTGATGTTGATTGTTTAGCAGATTGGCATTGTACTGGTTATCCTGTTGGACAAGGTTTTGCAGCCAAATGGTGTGTTCCAGATAGTCTTTGTAGTTCTAATGAAGGTTGTCCCGGAGATTATGTATGTAAAGAAAATCATGAATGTGAACCTCAAATAGATCGGGTTTGTAAGAATGATGCTGAAGTAATTTTTAGAGATATCTGTGGTAATGATATTGTTCATGATAAATTTTGTGAACCTAACACTGTCTGTGAAAATGGACTTTGTAAAGTTGTTGACGAATGTTTTGGTGTTAATTTTGAATGTCACAATGGTGATGTTTGGGCTATCGATAATTGTGGTGTACGTCAATCTTTAATTTACGATTGTAATGATCAAACGGAGATGTGTCAAGACGGAGAATGTGTAGAACGCAATACAACTGGTTCTTATTGTCATTCTTGCGACACCAATTTAGATTGTGAAGATGGTTGGAGTTGTATCCGTAACGATGATCCTCTTCAAGATTTTTCAAGAAGATTAATTTTTAACGTTTGTGCACCAGAAAATCCTTGTTACTCCGATAGTAATTGTCCTGGAGAATATGAATGTGACGAAAATGTTTGCCGACCAATAACCAAACAAGTTTGTGACGGAAGCTCTAATATTACTGTATATAATCCTTGTATGGGAGAGATTGATTCTTTTAACAAAACATGTAATTCTAATGAAACTTGTCAATCTGGAACTTGTGTTGATGAGCAAACTTGTACTCCTCATGGTAGCGTAGACTGTTTTAATGGTGATCTTTGGTGGTATAATAGTTGTGGCGATAGAGAAGGTATAGCTGATGATTGTAACTCAAACGAAACTTGTCGAAATGATGCATGTATCCCAAACCAAACTTGTACTTCTCATGATCATCGACAATGTTATGGTGGTGATTCTTATTGGTATGATAGTTGTGGCGAGAGGGAAACTTTAGTTGATGATTGTACCTCAAATGAAATTTGTCAATATGGTGAGTGTGTAACCGAACAAACTTGCACTTCTCATGTTGATCTACGATGCGATGAAGGTCATCCTTATTGGTTTAACAGTTGTGGTGAGAAAGAAGAAAGAGAAGATTATTGTAGAAATTATGAAGTTTGTGAAGATGGTGCATGTGCTTGTGTGCCTAATGATCACACTCAATGCGTTAATGGTGATTCTTATTGGTATAGTAGTTGTGGTGAACAAGAAAGTTTAGCTGATGATTGTGAATATGGTTTAGAGATTTGTCAAAATGGGGTTTGTGTAGATTTAGATTGTGAATCTCATGATAATACTCAATGTTTTAATGGAGATCCTTATTGGTATAATAGTTGTGGTTATAAGGAAGAATTATCTGATGTTTGTAGTGATGATGAACTCTGTCGGGACGGAGAATGTATTAGTCCTGGTTGTACTTCAAGATACTATAGTGATTGTTATCAGGGTGATTCTTATTGGTATGATAGCTGTGGTGAAAGGGGAGCTATTCGAGATGCTTGTTCCGATTCTGAACAGTGTATTGGTGGTGTGTGTCAAGATGGTTGCACTTCTGAGATAACTAATGGATTAGATGATGATTGTGACGGTTCTATTGATGAACATATTGTTCAGACTGGTGATCCACAAATAACTTTATTCTGGGAAACATGGTCTGATTTAGATTTACATGTTGTTGATCCTAGTGGGTGTAGTATTTATCATGATAATCGTAGTTGTGGTGATGGGTATCTAGATAGGGATGCTTATCGTGCTTGTAACAATTCAGGAGGACCTCCCGAAAATATTTCTTGGAATGAGAATCAAGTACTTAGTGGAAGACATGAAGTAAAAGTAAACTACTTTCAAGATTGTGATAATAATGGTCCTATAAATTTTATTGTTAGTGTTTCCTTACATGGAAACGTAACCACCTATGAAAGAACAATTAATAATCCTGGTGATTGGGTTACAATTACAACTTTTAACTATTGAGAACTTTACATAATTCAATACTTGATCTGCAAAGTTCTCTATTGAATTTTTTCACAACATAAACATTCATTGTTTTCGTCAGCAAGATCACAATTTTGTTCTAAAGGTACACAAACTTTTTCTCCACAGATTGTGTTACAATCTCCTGATCCTAAACTAGGAGAACAATATTGATTCATATAAATTAACATTCCTTCTTTAGTTGGGATTTCTGAATCAATACTTATAGCTGCTCCTGCAATTGCATTTAGACGAGAAGAAGTGAATAATGTCATTAACAGACCTATTACTGCAACTACAAGAACGGATCCTAAAATTAAAGCAAGATCACGTTTCTCTTTTTTGCTTAGTTTTTTCATAATTGTAATTAAATTCTTAGACTATTTAAATTTTGTTCCAAAATATGTTGTTACTTATCAATTTTTCAATAGTTTAATAAGTATAAAAATAAGTATTTTTGTATGTAAATAAATGTTTATCTTAATAAGAAAAACAGTAAGGTTTATAAATAGCAAAAAAATAAGTATATTCTAACTTGGAATTTAAACGTAAACTTTACAAGAGAGGAAGTTCTTTCGAAACAACTATTCCTAGGCCGATTCTTTTCAAACAAAATCTTAGTAAGAAGAATAATGTGGTTTTCAAATATGATGCGAAGAAAGATCGATGGTATGTTGAATTCGAGGAAGAAAATAGAGGTTAAATTTATATAATATAATATTTCAATAAAGATGAATAATAAAAGAGGGAGAATGAGTCTGGGAAAAAAGGGGTCTTTAGCTGTAATAGGTTTAGTTCTAGCTTTAGTTGCAATATTTTCTTCAGCAGTTTATCTTTCCATAGATTCAGATAATTCTTTAACTGGTGCTGCTGTAGGATTACAGGGAGGAGATTTAGGAACTCAAGAAATCACTGGAGAATGTAATATTTCTATAAGAGAATCAATAATTAATATCGGTCACGATTATCGTTGTACGGGTACAGATGGATTCCATATTGATGCAGATAATATTGTCTTTGATTGTCAAAATCATTTTATTAGGTGTATCTCTAATTGTGACACTAACACTGCAGGGATAAGATTAAATGGAAGAACCAATGTTACAATTAGAAACTGTTATGTGTATAATTTTACTTCTGGTTTATTGCTTGAAGCACAATCCTCACAAAACGTAATATCTAATAATTATTTCTTAAATAACAGCCATGGGATTTATATTCATAACTCTACTGCTAATAATATTACTTTAAATGAAATTAATGAAAGTTCCGATTGCGGTGTTAATGTTACCGGGCTAGACAATGCTATTGGCGATACTTCGACTTATAACAAAATTTGGGACAATAAAATTTGGAATAGTACTAGTGGTGGTTATGAAGCTTGTAATGATGCTAGTTATAATTATTGGTACTTAGAAAAGAATTGTAATACTGCTGCAACCAATGTTCGAGGTGGCCCTTGTATTGCTGGAAATTGGTGGGGATCTTATGATGGTAGAGATATTTCCGGAGATGGTTTAGGAGATACATTAGTTCCTTACAAAGGTGGGGCGATTATACAAAATTTGGTTGGTGATTATTATCCTCTTGTTAATATCTGTGAGATTCCTGGAATTGCTACTGTCTCTACTACTTGTCCTGCAGGAGAAATTACTAGTGATACTGGTGGAGAGGGGTTAGCAATAACTACAAATGATATTGTTTATACCTGTAACGGTACACAATTTAATGGTAATAATTCTAATTTTGCTTCAGATAGAAGAGGAATAGAATTGGTAGGAGTTAATAATGTTACAATTGTTGGTTGTGAAATTTATAATTTTAGTTATGGAATTTATATTCAAAACTCGTATAATATTAATTTAGTTAACTTAACTGTTCGTGACAATAATTATATTGGTATTTACGTTGGAGAATTAGCTTATAACATTACTATTGATAATAGTACTGTGAAAAATTCCGCTACCAAATCACAAAAATATGGGGTTTGGTTGAGAAGTTCTAAACCCGGTGGAGCAAATAATGTTATTATCTCAAGCACCATTCACAACAATACTGTTGCTGGAATTTATCTTAATGATAATTCTGATACAAATACAATTACTTCAAACAACATTTATCTTAACAGAAACGGAATCATAATAAATAACTCTGACGGAAATAGTATTATTAAAAATCATATTCATCACAATAATGTTTCAGGAATTTATTCTTTTAATTCTGATTCAACTGCAGATTGGGGAACCGCAGCTAGTTCAACTTTGAACAATATCTCTAACAACTTTTATGGGATTAATTTAGAACGTTCTACATCTACTGCTAATGTTGGTGGAACAATATATAACAATACTTATGGTATTTTGTTAAATAACTCTGATGTTAATGTTAGAAGTGCTTACATTAACACAAGTATTTATGGGATTTATGTTTCTAATGTTTATAGTTCTTCTAATTTAGACATTGATGATGTTATTGTGGGTAATTGTACTTATGGTTTGTACGTGACTAATGCCACTAATTTAAGAATTGCTAATTTGTTAACTAACACATATAGTAATAATACTTATGGTATTTATTTTTCTATTGTTAACAACACAAATTTGTCTGCTGATCAAGATGAAATTGTTGCAGGAGCAATCAATATTTATAACAATAGTATGGGAATTTACTTAGAAAATTCATCATTTAACCGATTTGAAAATTTAAAAATATATGATGGGGTCAACGGTTTTAATTTAAACAGAAGTAATAATAACACCCTTAAAGGGAGTAATGTTTCTCAATTTAGTGAATATAACTTTTTCTTAGATACTTCTAATAACAATTTCATTTACAATAATATCATTGATAATACTACTATTGGGGCTATCGCTGCTAGAGATGATGGAACAAACTTTTGGAACATTACTTTAACTGCAGGAACTAATGTAATCGGAGGATCTTATCTTGGTGGAAATTATTGGATTAATTTCACAGAAACTTTAATTGATACTGATGGAGATGGTATTGGAGATTCGAAAAACTTTACTCACATCTCTGGTGGTTCTAACTTAGATGAATTGCCTTTAGCAACTATATCTATTGGATGTACTGAAATTACTAATTCATTTACATTAACTGCAAACATTTCTGCTAATGGAAGTTGTATGGTTGTTGCTGCAGATAATATTACATTAGATTTTGCAGGTTATTACTTAAATGGAAATAATTCTGGTGTAGGTATTAATGTAAGTAACAAAACAGGAATTAAAATTGTCAATGCTAACATACAAAATTTTAGTACCGGAATATACTTTAATCCTAAAAGTAGTTCCAACATAACCGATAGTAATATCACTGATACAACTACTGCAATAATTTTTATTAACACTAACTATAGTCGGATTTATAACAATAGAATTACAAGTAATGATTTAGGACTTTCTTTTATTGGTTCGTATAATAATAGTATTTACAATAATCATTTTAACAATACCATAAATGCACAAGATGATGGAACAGCGAATTACTGGAACATTAGTTATGATTGTACTCCTACCAATAATAGTATTTTAGGTTTAAATTGTTCTGGTGGAAACTCTTGGAGTGACTATGCAGGATTAGATTATGGGAATAATGATTATCCTCACAACACTGCAAATGACGGTATTGGTGATACTAGCATACCTTACACTACAGGAATTACTGGGGGAGATTATTTACCTCTTACCACAAATAATGGTACTGGATCAGCTACTAATTGCATCTCGGTTTCTACAACAACTTTGTTAACTGAAGATGTTACTTGTTCAGATGGTGATGGGGTTACAATTACTGCCAACGATGTTATTCTTGATTGTAATGGTCATAAAATTACTGGTAGTGGTGGTAATGCAGGAATTTCTATTAATGGAAAAAGTAATGTCATCATTAAAAATTGTAATATCAGTCAGTTCTATTACGGAATAAAATTGTTAAGTACTAGTGGAGTACAATTAATTGAATACAATGATTTACAGCAAAATAATTTTTATGCAATTTATCTTCATGAAGCTAATGAAACTTTGATCGACAATAACACTTTGGTTAATGATAACAACGGAGTATATTTAATCGGTTCTAAATATACAAACATTACCAATAACCAAATTAATTTACAACGTAAATTTTATGGTGTTTACCTTTTTGATAGTGAAGATACAATTATTGAAAATAATACTTTGGAAGAGAACTATCATGGAGTTTATCTAGTTAATTCTAGCAGGACCAATGTTGATAATAATACTATTACTAAAAGTGATGATTATAGTATTTTTGTACATAAAAGTACCACTGATTCTGTCTTTAATAGTAACGATTTAAATCGTGGTGATGAAGGAATCCGAGTAAGACAAAATAGTAACAATAATAATTTCACTTCTAACACAATTACTAATCATGTTAGTTATGGAATACGTGCGACGTCTGTTGAAGGTAATAATTTTACTTCTAACATTATGAATAATAATTCTGCTAATCTTTATTTGGAAAGTTCTCCAAGCAGTTCATTCACAAAAAATGTTATTGACAATAGTACTAACGGAATAATAATATTAAATTCAAGTAACTTATTGTTACACTTAAACCAAATAAATTCGACCACTTTTTTATCTGCTCAAATAAATGAAAGTATTAATCTTGTTGCTAGTAATAACACTTTTGAAAATCATGTAGAAATTTATTCATCTAATATGCCCACTTTGAATTATAATACTATTTTAACTAATTTAATTATTAACGCATCAAATAATGTTTTACTTAATGGAAATAATATCACTAATGTTACTAATATAACTTATTCGAATTCAATTAATTTGAGTGCTAACACTCTTGTTAATTTAAGGGTAGATAACAGTTCTGGTTCTTATATTGGTTCTAACACTTTGAAATCTTTAGATTTAGTGGATTTTCACACTTATTGTACTGTTTATAATAATGATGTTGATGATTATGGGAATGTATCATTTGACTTGCAAAATGTAGACAACTGTAATATTCATAGTAATAATATTAAAACTGTAACTACAGCAATTTTACTTCGTGATGGTTCGGATAATAATCTAATTTATGATAATTGGTTAGAAAATAACAGTTTAGGAATAAACATTACTTCATCTATTGATAATACTCTTTACAATAATTATTTTGAGAATACTAATAATGTTGTTGATGCTAGTAGCAATAACAATACTTGGTACTCTACATATAGTTGTACTACTCCAAATGTTGTTGGTGGACCTTGTAAGGGTGGAAACTTTTATTCAGATTATTCTGGTTTAGATAATGGGATAAATGGTGGAGAAGAAGGTGATGGTATAGGTGATCAACCAGATTATTATGTTATCGTAAATGGAAATAATGATACCTTACCTTTAGTACTTTACGCAGCAAGACAATATCATCACCCGGATTCTGCAGTTGATTCTTTTGCTGATAGTGCTATTGCACTTGGTAACATTTCAGGAACGATTAATGATCAAGAAATTGTACCTAATAACTTACAAATAATAAATTATACTGCTGGAGGTAATGTCTATGTAGAGATTACTGCTTTACTTAATCAAACTGATTTACATGCAGAAACATTAAAGATCAATTATAATAGTAATCAAACTGCGATTAATAAAAGTGGAGTTACAGGTATGAAATCTGAGTATGCCTTATACTTATATCATAATAATGCTTTTGATGGTGGTGTATATCTTTGTCCTGATGAATATAATGTTAGTGTAGCAAATGCTACTTGTACTGGGAGAGTAAACATTAATGATACTACCTCCATAAATAATTATCAGTTGACTTCCTCTGGATCTTATTATAAAATTAGTAACATTGGTAATACAAGCATTACAGCTGTACTAAATAAGGGTTCATCGGCATGTGGTTCAAATATTTTACACGATATAACCTTAGAAGAAGATTTAACCTGTGCAGTTTCAGGGTATGCTTTGAATGTACTTGCTGATAATATCACTATTGATTTTGCTGGTTATTCTTTAACTGGTAATAGTACCGGAATAGGTATTAATCTTAATGGTAGTTTGAACGTTAGTATAATTAATGCGAAAATTTATAATTTTAGTCATGGGATTTATATCAATATTTCTCATGGTGTTAATTTAACTAATAACTTGCTTGAAAACAATACTGTGGGAGTTAACGTTTATGGAACTAATTATAGTTTGTTCGTTTCTAATAACATCAGTAATAATGTTTGGGGTATGAACTTAACTAGTTCTTATAATAACAGCATTTACGATAATTATTTTGACAACATTAACATTAGTGCTGCAGATAATCAAGCAAACCGTTGGAATACTACTAATGTAACGTTAACTTCAGGAACGAACATAATTGGTGGAACAATGTCGGGAGGAAATTTCTGGAAAAATTATACTGGTTCTGATACTGATGCTGATGGTATTGGAGAAACAGCTTTACCTTACAATGATGCTAGTAACATTATTACGGGAGGAGATAGTTTACCTTTAACAGAAGTAGGACAAGTTAATTGTGGTGCGGTAACTGTTAATGTGACTCTGGGAAAAGATCTTATTGTAAGTAATATCTGTTTTAACATCTCTAATAACGGAGTAATCTTTGATTGTGCTGGATATACAATTACGGGTATTGGTGGAACTGGATTTAAAATAAATGCTTATAATAAGACTACTATTAAAAATTGTACTTTACAAAATTTTACTACTGCAATCTTCATAAATGATTCATTTAATCATACTATTTATCGTAATACTATTACCAATAACAGTGTAGGAATAAATTTAACAGATTCAAACAGTAGTTTGATTTATAACAATTATTTCAACAATACTTTTGATGTTCAGGATAATGGTAATAATTCTTGGAACATTACTAACACTACTGCTACAAATATTTTGGGAGAAGCTTATACTGGTGGAAATTTCTGGGCAAGTTATCTTGGAAACGATAGTAGTGGTGACGGAATTGGAGATAATCAATTACCTTATAATAATTCAAACAACATTACTTTTGGTGGAGATTACTTGCCTTTAGTAGTTTCTGCAATTTGTGGTGATGGTATAAAATCTGCAAGTGAAGTTTGTGATGGTAGTTTGTTTGGTAGTACAAATACCAGTTGTACAGCTTATGGTTGGTTATATGGAAGTGTAACTTGTGCAAGTTGTGCTTTAGATTATTCTGCATGTACCAATACTTCTACTCCGAGTAGTAGTACTTCTTCAAGTGGAGGCGGTGGAGGAGGAAGTAGTAGTTCTAGGATAATTAGGTTAACTACTGAAGATAATTGTACTCAGTCATGGGAATGTACTTCATGGAGTGAATGTATTGCAGGTAAGAAATATCGTAATTGTAATGATGTCAATCGTTGTGAAGCTAAGAAAGAATCTGGGCAAGTGGAAGAAGTGACTACTAGAGTTAAACCTGACGAAGTTAATTCATGCCAAATGCCTCCTACAGCGCCAGTACAACCTCAACAACCACAAATTTTACCTCCAATGCCAGAAATTGTAGAAAAAGTGTTACCTCAAGAAGAACCAGCAAGAACAATTGCAATTTCTTCTGCAACATTAGCTTTACTGTTGGGCGTAGTAGGAGCATACTGGTTATATGGTTATACCCCAAATAGGTTAAGAAGAAAAATGAAACATTTGATTCCTTTACTAAGTCAAGAATCATCACAATTATTGAAAGGACATTACTATAAAATTTATAATATGTATTTAGGATTATCTGAACATAAAAAACAAAATTTTTATTCTCGGATAACTAAGTTGCGGGAAAAAATTGAAGATCAGCTTAAATCTGAGAAAAAGATGGAAGAGTTATTTGATAAAACTGATAAGGGTACTTTAAGTGAGCAAAGAAAGAATTATTTGAGTATTAATAGTATTTACAAAAAATTGCCTGCTAAAGTACAACAGAAATATTATCAACAAATAATTCATCTACGTGATGATCTTGAACGTGGAAGAAAAATAAACTGAACTGTTTTTGCTGGGATATTAGTCCTACAATTCGGAAAAGTATTTAAAACATTTAATTTAGGAAAAGATTATGGAAATCAAAGATTTAAAACCAAATACTGGCAACGTAGAAATTGTTGCTGTGATTGCTGAGAAAGAAGAACCAAAAACTTTTGAAAAGTTTGGTAAACAAGGTAAAGTTTGTAACGCTAAATTGAAAGATGATTCTGGCGTGGTAAAATTAACCTTATGGAATGATGACATTGAAAAAGTGGCTGTTGGTGATAAAGTACGTGTTGAAAAAGGATGGTGTTCAGAATTTAGAGATGAATTACAAGTTTCAACGGGAAAATTTGGACAAATTGAAGTTGTTGAAAAAATGGAAGATTCACAAGTGTTAACCAATGATCCAAAAATGTTAAATCCAGCTAGTGCTTCAGAAGATAGTGGTACGGACGAAGATGGATCTTCTTCTGAGGAACAAGTTAATGTTATTAATGAAGAAGAGGTTATTGAATAAATAGATTGTATTATGAAATTACTACCTGCATTAAAACAAAAGAAACGTTATGTCGTATTTGAAATCATCGCAGATAAGAAGTTTTCTTTTCTTGATGTTAAAGAAGAAGTTCAAAGAGCGATGAAAGATTTTTTGGGCGAGTTAGGTTTAGCTAAGGCTGCTCCTTTATTATTAAAGGAAAAATTTGATCAACAAAAACAACAATTTTTGATTAAAATTAATCATAAATATGTTGATGAAATAGTTTCAGCTTTAACTTTAAGCAAAAGTATTAAAAACACGCCAATTATTATAAAATCAATCATTACTTCAGGAACACTTAAGAAAGCAGGTGTAACGATGAATAAGTAATTTTATCAATTGATTTGATGATTAAAATTTTTAATTTAAACAATTTAAATACGAGGTGTTTATGCTATGGAAGCAAACAAACAAATGATGGATAAGATGGGTTATGATAGATCTATCACAATGTTCTCTCCTGACGGAAGATTACTTCAGGTTGAATATGCAAAGAAGACAGTTAAACAAGGTTCTACTGCAATTGGAATTACTTGTAAAGACGGAGTTGTTCTTGTTGCTGATAAAAGAATAACTTCTAAATTAATGGTACCTGAAGCTATTGAAAAAATGTTTAAGATTGATGATCATGTTGCAGCAACTGCAGCGGGAATCATTTCTGATGCTCGTGTACTTGTTGATAGGTCACAGTTAAGAGCGCAACAACATGCTGTAACTTATGATTCCAAGATTGATGTAATCTCAATAGTTAAAGAGATGTGTGACTTAAAACAAATTTGTACACAGTCTGCTGGTTTACGTCCTTTCGGTGTTTCAATGCTAGTTGCTGGTGTTGAAGAAGATGGTATAATTAAACTTTACATGACTGAACCTTATGGGTTATATTTTCAGTATAAAGCAGCAGTAATTGGTGAGGGAGATACTGAAATTGATGCTATCTTACAGAAAAGATATAAACCTAATATGACTGTCGAAGAAGGATTAAAAATGGGTGTTGGTTTACTTAAAGATTATCTTAAGGGAGAATTCAATTTTGATCGTGTAGATGCAGTTTATATTAATGTTAAAGATAAACGGTACACTTTGTTAAGCGTTAATGAATTGAAGAATTTATTAAAATAATTTTTTTCTCAATTTTTTTATTTTTATCATTTTTTAATAGTAATTTTTTTAAATAGCTCTGCTTCTGAAGATGTTGGTGAGAAAAATATGAAAACTACAATTGCTAGTCAAGGTACGGTTGTTTACATTCCAATGATTGTAAAAGAAGATTTTGGTGATAATCGTAGATATGAAATTAAAAGAAATCTTCGCTTTCGTGGTGAACTGACTGGTGAAATTGAAGTCGGTAAAAACTTAATTACTGATGAAGATAGAGAATATGAACATATGAGTGAAGAATCTCCTATTTTATTGAATTTAAATCA
>Ga0233431_1000897_pt1 | contig 58205 bp, 65 predicted proteins | sample SI_118_April2016_FD_179867 | JGI IMG/M metagenome (GOLD analysis project Ga0233431, IMG submission 179867) | Seawater microbial communities from Saanich Inlet, British Columbia, Canada - SI_118_April2016_200_MG | ecosystem: Environmental > Aquatic > Marine > Inlet | place: Canada: British...
TAGCATGGCTTGTTTTTCTTATAACCATATACTCCTTAACTTACTATATCTCTTGCTTTTTCTCAAGATTACCGACGCTATCCTTCCCCAATGCTTGAACATTGGGGCTTGTCGCTAAAGCTGTCAAGCGAAATGCACTAAAAAACAAAAAAGTAGCTAAAATTAGCTACTTTGACTTCTGTGTATTTATTTATCATCACCACTAGCAAATTCCACAACAGCTTTCAACACTAACTTAAAATCTCCTTCCTATTGAGCCAAAAACTTTTCAACTCTCTTTCGAGTTTCCTTATCAATCTGACCAGTTTTCGCTTTCCGAATGAATTGCTCGACCAAATCAATATTCACAGTCTGCGTATTAACCATTATTTCTCCTTCCACAAAACCTAACCTTTGTCTGCGACTTCCTCACATGTAACTGCCCTCTACTACTTCGGAAAACTCGATGAGCGCCCAAGCAATGTGGACAATAAATATCCCAGAAAAACTCAGGCTGAAAATCAATGAATGCAAAATTAAACAATGAACTGCCATCATTTGTTACTGGAATATCATGAAGCTTATTCGTTTCCGGACACTCAAAACACAGTCCAGCTAGAGAATTGTAAGGAAACACCAACCTTGATGGAAAACACAAGATTTTTGCACTCATTTCCCCTCCTTTCAATTAACAACTATTCATTCTAACAAATCCGATATGTTTTGTCAATACTTAATACTAAACAACCGCATCTCGTCTCGAATAACACTCGGCTCAACTATTTCAATCCCATATTCCTCAATCTGCTTATTCATATACTCAATATCACAATCCGGCATTATCGAGAAATAGTAAAATGGACTTTCAACCCCAGCATTAGCAATCCTCTCAAAAACCGAATAATCAAGATTAAACATTATCACCTGTCTCTCTGGCCAAAACAACTTATCATGTCTATTCGTTACAACTATTGCATCATCCTCAATGATCTCATTAACACGACTCGCAGTATCATAATAGCCCTCAATAACCGCCCTCTGAGCAAATAATCCGTCACCTTTAGTTAAATACACCTGATTAAACGAAAACAACGACAAATAGATCAAAATTGCACCAATTAAAGAGTATCGCAGATACTTATTCGCCTTAACACTATTAACCTTAAACAAAAAAAACCCAACCACTGGCAACATCAATATATAAATCGGCAACCAGTACCTAATATACGAACTTCCAATTATATTATTCTTAAGAACCAGCGGGTCAATAAATTCCCAACTTCCATAATACAAAATCAAATACACACTAACAAGAAATGATATTAAGAAATAAACCAAAACCTTTTTCTGAAATTTATGTCTCCTAATCTGATCAATAACCAAAACCGCCCCAGCCGAAAACAACAATACATACGGCCACAAAAAATTAACCAAATAATTACTAAAATTCACAACTATATTTTTCAAACTAAATCCAAATGGAGCAAAAAATAACTTTACATAATTCTTCACCACCGAGTCCCCCTCCGTAATTGCAAACTCCGACGGGACTCTATTCAAAAGATCAGCAGACTCCCCCATTTGAAAATATCCAAGAGTAAAAATCTCACCATAGATCTGATAATTATAATAACCAAGAATCCCAAACGGAATCATCACGAATATCAAAAACGAAACAACTTGTTGCCACTTAACTTTTCTAAAATAAAACAACAACGGTAAAACAACAATTATCCCAATCCAAAAATACTCAATTGACCTAGTTATTAAAGCAAGGCCAAAAAACAATCCACATAGCATTGAAAACTTCAACTGCGCCTTACCATTAACAAAGTCCGATTGACGAATATAAAAATACACTGCTCCCATTATCAAAAATAAAAACAGTCCTGTATGAAGCATCGACAGATTCGCATAATATACAAATGCAGATAATGTAAATAAAAGCACCGCGGAAATGAACCCAATTTTTTTATTAAAAACACGCCTCACAATCCCATAAAAAAACAAAACAGCAACAGAACTCAAAATCGGCGTCAAATACATCACAGCCCCAGCCGTAGTCAACTTTCCAATCCACCCAAATACAATGAGCATCCCCAGGAAACTCATCGGCACAATATTTGAGTTCACAACATTCGTACTCCTCGGATGAATCGCATTCTGCAACTTCTCATTCATCACCTCATCCTTCACAAAGTCAGTTTTCTCAATATACTCACCAACAAAAAAATTATTAGCCATAGCATCCGGCCAACTAAAAATCCTCTGCCCATCATTCGCCGTAGCAAAATCATTCATCTCACCCCCAAACCAACAGTAAACAAACCCAAAGATTATGGCTAAAATTACAAGTATTGTTAAATAAGACTTATTATTCATACACTTAGTGTACTACAAATCATACATTTTACCAATCCAAACTTGACAAATTTACTTAAATTTAGTAAATTGCTATATCATAGTGTTCCTTTATAACAGTGCGAAAACCCCTCGAAAGGAGGCGTCATGACTTGGAAACGAGTAGAACTGGACCTGGGAGCATACGTTCACTATCTTCAATCAAAAAACAACGGCTACTGGAAATTCGAAAAGAAACTACCTCTCGTAACAGACGGACAACTGCGGATTATTCCGCTTGGCGTAGGGGCTGCATTCTCGTCCCTGATGTATCAATCGAACTTCATCATCGTCAAAGGTAATGATGTTCTGTTTGTTGACCTTGGAACCAAAACAACTCTCAAACTCGCTGAGTTCGGTCTCTCCGTTTTAGATATTCAGGACATCATGTTCACTCACTCACATGGAGACCATGTGGGTTCGTCTGAAGAGCTGGCTTTGAAGTGGCGTTACCTGGCGCAATTCGTCTTCATGAACAAACTGAAGAAGAAGGGTGAGTCTGTACCTGATTACATCAAACGAATTCGATCCGATGGGCTTCTTCGTCCTCGTCTCCATATCCCACACCTGTACATGCAACAGCTCTGGGGCTGGACACTTCGGGCCGGACTTGCCTTCTCCGAAGAAATCGACGTTTCAGGAAGTGCTATGGAGCTCACTCCCGCACACTTCTTCGAAGTGAAAAACCCCAGAAAACTCGACGGCTATGGAGTTGATTCCTGGGAATTCAACGTCGGAAGCATTCGAATTCAAACTTTCGTCGTCAAGCATGTTCCCGATTCAGCGAAGCGAGTAACCGAGGCTATGTACAGCGTCGGCATGGTTATCGATGACCGAGTCTACATCTCGGGCGACACTCGATTTGACGAAAACACCACGCTTCGATTTGGTGATCATTGCGAGCTCTGCTTGCATGATTGTCAGGATTTCCCCGGTGGCGTTCACGCTAACTACGATGAGGTAATGACGTTGCCTCCTCGTATCAGGAAAAAAACACTTCTCTATCATCTCAGTGACGGCATGCTGGACAAAGATGTTACAAAAGACGGCTTCCTTGGCCTTCTCGAACCAGCCCCCGTCGTGTACGACTTCTTCGATTAACAAATTTCAAAACCGAGCATTCATATATGCTCGGTCTTTTTATTGAAATTTATTAATACTTTTCCCCTTATCCTTTCATCTTTCCCCTTCCTAAAACAAACTAAATACCTTCCCCACAAAGAATATATAGAAAATCAACAGCATCCACCCTTCCCACCTCGTAATCTCCTTATCCTGCGTTATAAAGAAGTACAGAAGCGTTACAATCAACATTATCGGTAAACTAAACATCAATATAACTGGACTTACAACAAGAGTTCCAATAAAACTCGGTATCGCCATCACAAGCGTTGCATTAAAAATATTTGACCCAAGCACATTACCAACCGCCATCTCAGCGTTCCCTCTTTTCGCAGCAGTTATACTCACAACCAGTTCAGGCAATGAAGTTCCAAGAGCCACGGCCGTTACAGCAATAAGATCCTTTGCTATATTAAATATTTCAGACAACTTTATCACCGACTCAATAGTATACTTCGCCCCAACGTAAATCAAACCACAACTTATTACTAGCAACACTATTGTTTTCCATGTAATCTTTTCTCTTTTCCCTTTCCCCTTTTCTCTTTTTACTTCTTTCCCAATCTCCTTGTCCTCATTTTTATCCTCACTATGAATTGTGTAAACCAAGTAAACTATAAACAACGCCAACATCAAAATTCCTTCCATCCAAGTAAACCGACCATCCCACACAGTTAAAGCAAGCAAAAACGAAGTTCCCATCAAAAGCGGCAAATCAACATGAATCAACTCAAAATATATCTTCAACTTCTTTGCAAATATAGCTGCCACCGCAAGAACAAGTAATATATTCGCAATATTTGATCCAATAACATTACCAGCCACAATCTCCGAGCTCCCATTCATCACCGCTATTATAGACGACACAAGCTCCGGCAATGAAGTCCCAAGCGCCACAATCGTCACACCGACAATAAAAGCCGGTATCTTAAATGCATACCCAATCTTCTCAGCACTATCAGTAAACCAGTCAGACGCCTTAATTAATATTGCCAAACTAAGAACAAACACTCCTATCCAAATTGCGATATCCATACAAATTTTGAAATTAAAATTAAACGAATTTCCCCTTTTCTTATTTCCCTTCCCCGCAGCTTTAGCTCGGATGTCATATCGGGTGCTAAATTAAAATAAATCTGCCATAAGGTTAATCTAGCAGGACGGAGCTAAAGCTCCTGGGAAATAAATTTTCCCTTTCCCCGCGGCTTCCTGACCTTCGTAGCTCGTAGAGCGAAGTAGGTTAGCTCGGATATAACTCTCATCAAAAAGTCGAAAATTCGCTTTCATTATAGCAAAATTATAAAATAACTGCTAAAATATAATCAACATATGAAAAAAGAATTTTTATCATTTTTAACCCTAATAATCACCGCCCCCCTCATCGCAAACATCATCTGGTGGCACAATCCAACTATTGCGATTATTTTTGGTTTGCTGTATTTAGTTTTCAACGCCTTCTTCTGGGGATTTCAAATAACTCGCAAACAAAAACTCTTCTCAAACATCTATTGGGGAATTTTAGTCATGTTTTGCCTAATAATCATCGCCGGCGGCATCTCCTACTTTATTTTCGCATTAAACAACTTTGTAATCATATTTCTAATAATAATCACCGGAACTATCCCAATCCTAGCCTTCAACCACATAAAAAAACTCGAACTCCCAAAATTAACCTACAAATTCGAAATAACTCACATTCTATACCTACTTCTTGTCCTAACCTGCTTCTACGAACTCTTCCTCGCAAGAACTTCGACCTCAATCGTCTCCCCATGGCATGTTGTTAATGTAAAAGTATTCATTTTCTACGCACTTGCTACCTTTTTCCTAATAATTAGCTACTTTCGAACCGAAAACAAAACAATCTCTTTAATTCTCACCTCAATTCACTTCCTCCTCTCAACCTCAGTCGCCCTAATCGTCTACAAACTCGGCTTCGGCTACGACCCCATCATTCATCAAACCACAGAGAAACATATTCTAGAACACGGCATAATCCACCCAAAACCATTCTACTACCTCGGCCAGTACTCACTCATCGTCTGGCTCGCAAAACTAACCCAAATCCGCATTGAAATTCTAGACAAACTACTACTTTTTGGATTCACAGTCATTTATCTACCAAAGTTCATTTTTGAATCACTAAGATCCTTCCTCAAAAATGAAAATACTGTTCTAATCTGCACCTTACTTTTCCTTGCACTTCCCTACACATTCTTTATTAATACAACACCCTTTGGTCTTTCACTATTTTTCATAACAGCAATTATTTTCGTTGCCATAAAATATTTTACGAGCAAAGACAAGATCACAAAACTCTATCTAATCCTCTTCACCGCAGCCTCACTAATAATCCACCCCCTCGCCGGTCTCTGCGCCCTCATCTTCTGGATCGCCGTTCTAATTCCCCGCACGCCACAACCATACAAACCATTCCTCGCAATTCTAAACTTCTTCATCATCCCCCTCGCCTTCATCGCAAACTCAGGTGGATCAACAACCTTTGCCTTTTCAGCTTTCAACATCAATCTCCTGTATTTAGAAAACCATTTTAACATTATCAAAGATCTAATATACAGCTACGGATTCAATTACGATATCTTCATAATAATACTAGGAGTCACTGGCCTTATCTTTCTATCAAAAAAATTCAAATGGTCAAAATACTACCTCCTCGGCGCCTTCTACATCTGGGTCAACTACCTAATCATCAAATACTTCCTTGTCTTTAATGACCTAATTGAATACGAAAGATCAGCTTTCTCCGAAAGAATCTACTATATTCTCCTAATCTTACTCTTACCAGGAGTTTTCACTCTAATTTACTTACTAATTAACCGCATAATCAACAATAAACAGATAGTTCCCAAACTTTTTATTCTGTTTCTAATCATATTCTTAATAACTTCATCCTTCTACCTCAGCTACCCAGCAAAAGACGACTACCAAGCAAACCACGGTTACAGCATATCCAATGCAGACTTTGACGCAGTAACATTCATTGAGAATAACTCTAAAGGCGAACCATACATTGTCCTCGCCAATCAAACAACATCCTCTGCTGCACTCAAAACGTTCGGCTTCAACTCCTACTACAACAACCATTTCTATTACCCAATCCCAACCGGCGGAGAACTCTACAACCTCTATCTCGACATGGTAAACAACGGCCCATCGCTCGAAACAATACACTCCGTCCGAGAATTAACAGGCGTGGATACTGTGTATTTTTCAATTTCAAACTACTGGAGCGACTTCCCAAGAACAAGCGACCGCGCCAAACTAATATCAACCAACCACTTCCCTATTGCCAACGGCAAAATCAACATCTACAAATTCACAAAATAAAAGTTAAACACAAATAAAAAATGGCCTCATCGGCCAATTTTTTATTTAGTCTCTTTATGCATCACATGTGTTCCACATTTCGGACATAACTTTTTCAATTCAAGTTTTGTCTTAACCTTCTTTTTATTTCTATGAGAATGGTAATTAATGCTTCTACATTCACTGCATTGTAGTTTCGCTATATTGTCTTGTGACATAAAAGTGGTGAGTGGTGAGTTGCAAGTTAAACTCTTATTTCAAACTTACTTAACCCATTTAACTCATTTAACCTATTTAACTTAATTCTCTGGAGCCACCCGTCGGATTCGAACCGACGACCTACTGTTTACAAAACAGTTGCTCTAACCAACTGAGCTAGGGTGGCAAAAAAGGTGAGTTTACCCCGTACCCGAGCAGCGAATGGTTCGGGGCTAGGGTGGCAAAAAAGGTAAGTTTACCCCGTACCCGAGCAGCGAGTGGTTCGGGGCTAGGGTGGCAAAAAAGGTGAGTTTACCCCGTACCCGAGCAGCGAGTGGTTCGGGGCTAGGGTGGCAAATATCTGTGAGAGTAGTATATCAAATAAATAACCAAAGGTCAAGACAGTAATTCACAACAAAAAAAACAGGGCAAGTGAATTTCACTTGTCCTGTGCTATGAAAGTAATGGTACCGGTGGAGAGATTTGAACTCTCGACTTTCGGGTTAAAAGCCCGCTACTCTACCATTTGAGTTACACCGGTAATTGGTGGATCCTGCCAGACTCGAACTGGCGACCGCCCGGTTATGAGCCGTGAGCTCTGCGCAACTGAGCTAAGGATCCAATGGTCGGAATAAGAGGATTTGAACTTATTTTAGTACAAAACAGATGCATTTTCTGTTTTTAATGGTACACCTCAACTGATCTGAAACTCCGGTCTTCTCATTTCCACAAATACAGGTCTCTCTGTGTACTTCACTCGGCAAATCATGGAATGAAATACTCTCAAAGCCAACTGTCTTTGCCAATTTTTGTGACACAATATTCGTACTTGTGAGAATCATCCTTTTCCCACCACCATGCAAGATCAAAGAGCTCATCACTCGCTCAGCCAAACCCTGCCTCCGAAATTTAGAGTCAGTCCACATCGTACCACACTCATACCAATCTCCCGCCAAATGCCACAACGTCACATGACAAACAATCTTCCAACCATGAAAAGCAACAACGGACCTCCCTGTCAGCATCTGCTTCATCAACTCAAGAGGCCCCTTCCACAACAAATGCTTCTCCGTTTTCATCTGCAAGCTAAACCTACAGAATGAAACAAACAACTTAACGAAATTGAGCCCAGTTACCCGTGTGACAATTTGCTCCTGCATAATTCACGACCTTTCTACTTGAAATGAACAAAACCGACTCCCCATGATGGAAAGCCGGCTTTGATTCTCTGAAATATTTCTAAAAAAGCAAAGTCAACTCTTCATCTTGAAAAGCTTCTTCTGCTTACTTCCATTCTGAAAATATTGCCCCATAAAATTACGATTAAATCACTTATCCTTCAAGTAAAGATATTCCGAGAAGGTTAACTGATTAACCGGTTAACTGCGACTTACTGCGATTCCTACTCCCTACTTTCTACTATCTACTCACTATTTTCTTATAACACTCAACCATCTCCCCAACCTGCTCCAACGGACAAAACTCATCAGCCTGATGCGCCATTTTCAAATCCCCCGGCCCCCAGATCAAACAGTTCCCCCATTTATTAAATTTACCCGCCTGAGTCCAGCCATTCATTACACTAATTTTCGCTTCTCCTAAAACTTCTTTTGCAATAGCCTTTGAATTCACCATAAACTCACTCTGCTGATCAACCAAATTGGCATTACCAACAAACCGAATTATAACCTCAGCACTGCTGTCAATTGATATAATCGTCTCTTTATACTCTTCAATTAACTCCTCCATATTCTCACTCGGCAAACATCGACGATTAAAAGAAAACTCACAGTAATCAGGAATCACATTACCAGCAGTTCCCCCTTTTATCGTACATATACTATGACAAGGTTTACAAAATATCTTATCATTGATTTTTTCATACTTCGCCTCCAAAATCTCAAGCTCACTAATTATCCTCATCGCTTTATGTATTGCATTAAACTTCCGATTTTTATCAAGACAAGTATCACTAGAATGAAAAGATTTACCATAAACTTTTACCAAAACATCAAAAACACCCTTCTGCCCTATTTGCAACTCACAATTAGTCGGCTCAGCAATGATTATATCGGCATTTTCAAAACTAAGTTTTGCCAAAAAATCATCAGCCCCTTTCCCTACAACCTCCTCATCACAATCAAAAAGAAAATGCACATCACTTCTTGGCGTGATACTATTCTCAATCAAATACAACCCAGTCAGAATTATCGCAGTAAGACCAGCCTTCATATCACTACTACCAAGACCAAACAACTTCCCATCAACAAATTCAGCTGTGAAAGGATCTTTTGTCCATTTCGAACTAGTAGGCACCGTATCTAGATGTCCACTAAATATCACTGGATTTTTATCTGTTTTCCCTGGAATTTTTACTTTCAAATTAAAAACCTCCTGATTCTCTATTTCCACTGGTTCAATTTTCACCATACTATCTGGAAATAAATTCGCAATAAAATCCACAATTTCCCTGTTTGATTTGTGCGATTGCGTATCAAAACTGATCAGTTTTGATAATAACTCTAATTCTGTCATATATTTTTTGTTAAAAAAGTAGCCCCTTTATCCTGAGCTACTTTGTATATAGTAATTTTTATATATCAAAATAGCTTACCAATCCTTATGGTACTTTTTCCAAACTTTATTAATATTTTGTCTTATCATATTAGCTTTTAATAATTTGCTTTGCTTTATTCACATCACAAACTGTTTGCTCACCAGTCTTCATATTCTTAATCGCCACCTTTTCACTCTTCGCTTCATCTTCACCTATAATAATCGCAAACGGAATATTCAACTTATTTACAATCTCCAAATTCTTCTTCATTTTCTTCCCTAAATAATCAACCTCAGTTCTAACTCCAAGTTCACGTAACTGACTTGCAACTTTGATCGCAAACGGCTTCTCGTCCTCTGAAATCGCAATGACATACGCCTCAACAACTGTTTTCTGCTCATTAATCATCTTCTTCGCAGACATTACATCAAATATCGCATCTAGTCCAAAGCTTATTCCAATTGCTGGATAATCATTGCTTTTTCCAATTAATCCCGCAAGCATATTATCATATCTTCCACCTCCAGCTAGAGATGAACCAAATTCCTTTGTATTTTTCAAAAAAACCTCAAACACAGTCCCACTATAATACGCTAATCCACGAGCCAAGGTCGGTAAAAATCTTACATTCCCCTTTGACCCTAAATTATCTAAAATTTGTTTTATTTCATCAAGTCCCTCGCAATTACCAACACTTTCTTCCAATTTCGCTATAATCTGATCATTACTACCTTCAATTGATATCAATTTTATTACTTTATTAATACTCTCCTTCTCTATTCCCTTACTTTCCAACTCAGTCTCAACTCCCGCAACACCAATTTTATCTAATTTATCAATTGTTATAATCAAACTCTCCCTTAACTCTTCCTTAATTCCCGATACGTCCAAGATTATATCTAAAATTTTTCTATTATTAATCTGAATCTCAACATCAAGTCCAAATCCCTCAAAAACCGACTGAGTTAACTCAATCAATTCAGAATCAATGCTCATATTACCAATTCCTATACAATCAACATCACACTGCCAAAATTCTCGATAACGACCAAGCTTAATCGGTCCATCACGAAAAACTTTACCAATCTGATAACGCTTAAACGGCATACTCACACTATTCATTCCAATATAACGCGCAAGAGGCATTGTAAACTCAGTTCTAAGGACAAGATCTCTCTTTCCCTGATCACTAAACTTAAAAGTCTCTTTCATCGCGTCAGAAGCCTCTCCAATGCCAAATTTACTAGCAAACAGATCATATCGCTCAATCACAGGAGTCTCAATCGGATTATATCCAAACAACTCAAAAATCTCCCGCAATTTTTCAACCAATTGATTTCGGGCTATCTTCTCTTCTGGAAGTAAATCTCTTACTCCCCTTGCTCTCTGTAATTCATTTTTCATACTATTATTTAATATATAACTACGTCCTTCTTCGCTTTTTAAATTAGGTGGCTGCGCCATTCGTAGCTCCGTGAAACGGGAGCGAAGAATGGGGCGGAGAACGGGACTTGAACCCGCGACCCCTGGTACCACAAACCAGTGCTCTAACCAACTGAGCTACCTCCGCCATAATTTGATTTTAAATAACCTATTGAGCTTGCCCCGTACCCGAGCATCGAGTGGTTCGGGGCTACCTCCGCCACAATTTTAAATAACCAACGTGTCCTTCGTAGCTTATTAAGCGAAGAAGGATAACCAAATTCCAATAATCAATAATCTAGGTAATTAATCTAATTTCTATCTTCAAGCTTCTTAACTATCTTCCATCTTCTCCCTACTTTACCTATTCTATATCATAAAAACCAGCTTCCGCTGGCTTAATTTTTACAACAAAATCAAACCAACGTTTTACTGGCTATGATGTTTCTTTATTGTATATTCTTTCTTCATACATAACCATTATAGCAAACTTCTACCTATTTGTCAATATTCCGTATTTTTCCTCTAAAATACACACTTTAATTCCCCCTCAGAACAATCGTCATCCTGAATTTAACTGCTTGCCCTGTACCCAACTATGCAATAAGTTGTGGTTCATGGGCCCCGAACTCAACGATGTAATAAGTTGCCTGCCTTGCCGTAGCTAGTTAGCGTAGGCAGGTAGTTCTGGGGTTTCAGGATCTCACTAACCAGGCCAACCAATTGTCGTCAATAGTGGGATTCTGAAATAAATTCAGAATGACATCTATTATTATTGGACTACCTATTTGCTTCAATTCACAAATTCGTAGTTTTGTGGAAATTCGCAATTCGTGGACTAAAAAAATTGTTCAAGTTCATCAACGTATTTCAAATCTTCCAAATGTTTCTTCCTCTCCTGCTTATACTTGCTAACTAATAATTTATTCCTATTATATAAATCAACCATAAACCTGCGTCCAAGATATGGAGGCATGATAACATAAGTTGCTCCCTTTTTATACAAACGATCAGCATCATGAAAATGATTCGCTACCGCAATAAAGTTAAAATTCTTTTTCTTCTTTTTCAAATAAGACAACAATGACAGATTAACATCAACACTAGGAATTGTAGACATTACCATCTTGGCCTTCGCCATTGGGATTGAATCAAGAAAATTTATATCCTCAGCACTTCCAAATAAACATTCAATATTCTTCTCAGTTAAACTATCAATCAAAGTCGGATCATGATCAACCGCCAAGAATTTAGTCTTTGCTTTAGCTAACTGCTTAATCAACCCAGTTCCCATAATATGACATCCAAAAAGAATCACACTATAATGTTTTTTCAATAAACTCTTTTCCTTCCTACTTCTCTTTTCCGTAAAATATCTTTCTAAATATTTGCCAAAAAAGTTATCATACATCTGATTATTATACGATATAAAATACGTCGACATTCCAATAGTTATAAGTCCAATGAGCGTTGCAGGTGCCAATATGCTCTCAGGTAAATGTCCCATAGTAACACCCATCGCTAAAATAATTAATGAAAACTCACTAATTTGCGAAACTGTCACACCGGCCAAGAAACTAGTCTTCATAGTATACCTCATCGCCCTCATTACAAGCATCAGAATTATCGGATTTCCAATTGAAATAAACAATGAGAATATAATAATCAGGGGCAAATAAGATGCAATATCATTAACCACAATATGCGATCCCATTGATATGAAAAAGATTATCAAGAAAAAATCACGAAGTGTCTGAATTTTTGACGCAATTTCTCTCTGATATGGAGACATCGACAACATAAACCCAGCAATCAGAGCTCCAAGCTCAAGACTAAACCCAAGTTCATAAAAAATTGTCGAAATAACAAAACAAACTCCAATTGCGAATATAAAAAGCATTTCAGAATTATCAGCAAACATCTTATCAATTTTAGGCGTTACATATTTCATTAACAGATACAATCCAAGGATCACAAGTACAACCTTCGCAACCGTAAGCACCAAAAACGGAATAAAATCCCCACTTCCCATCTTCGCAGTACTCGACAATACTATAAAGAACAAAATCGCCACAAGATCTTGTACCAACAAAAAACCAATCGTAATTCTCCCATATAACGTGTCCTGCTCCTCTTTCGTATATAACAACCGAAATATAATAATCGTACTACTAAGACTAAATGCCAAAGCCAAATAAAAAGACACTATCTGCTCGAAGCCGAGTGCCTGACAAATAAAATATCCAATAATTGTAGTAAACAAAATCTGAGCCAACCCCGTTAGAATAGCAACCTTACCAACCTCTCGAACGACCCTTGGTTTCAAACTCAAACCAACAATAAACAAAAGTAGTGCAATTCCAATATGAGAAAATGCCTCAAGCGGACCACTATAATCAAGCATCCCAGTTGCAGCCGGCCCCACAATTATTCCAGTTATAATATAACCAATAATAAGTGGCTGACGCAAAGCCTTCATAATCAAAGAAACGACCAGAGCAATCCCCAATACTAAACTTAGTTGAATGAATAACTCATTCATATTTATTTTTATTTTTATTTCTGTGACCTTCGTAGCTTACATTAGTAAAAGCGAAGAAGGTTATTTTTGTTAAGCACATTATACCACAAAACAAAAAAATCCGCATAAGTTTATGCGGATAAATCACTTTTTAATTAATCTCCTTTATTAGCTTAATTCCGCACAAAGGACAATTTTTACTTTGCCCGGGGACATACTCATCTTCGCTATTCAATGCCAAAGTTAATTGTCCCATGCAATTTCCACGACTACACAATACAACACGATGTTTGGCTTCCAATTCCTCTTCAATTTCCTTTATGACTGTTGGCATCAGAAATCTCCCTCCTTGATTGTTTCAACCAATTCATGCATTAAAAGCAAATATAACAAAATTAAATATACATGTCAACACAAAAGTTCGCAAAATTTAATCTGCGAACTTTTTAAATAAATTCATTAATGAATTTTAATCATTTTTCTCTAAATATATGGACTGACTTGGATAAGCAAACTCAATTCCTTCATCCTCAAACGCCTTATACACAGCTAAATGGAAATCGTTCTTTATCCTCACAGTATCTACCATCTCACTTGAATTCACATAATAGACAACCTCGTAATTCAAACTAAAGTCCCCCATACTCTCAAAATAACATCTATTGTATTCAGCCAATTTCATTCCCTTAAGAATCTTCTCAATCATAGGCTGTATTTTATTCAACTTTTCAACAGGAGTTCCATAAGTCGCACCTAGTGATGCCACGATTCTTCTTCTTTCTAGCTTTTTAAAGTTCTGTACCCTAGCTGATGTTAATTCTTTATTTGAAACAACAAGCTCCTCACCTTGAAGAGTTCTGATTCGCGTACTTTTAAGACCAATATGCTCAACAGTTCCACCATCAGTTCCAACCATAATATAATCCCCTACTTGAAATGGTTTATCAATATAAATTGAAAATGAACTAAACATATCACTCAAAATGTTCTGCAAAGCAAGTGCTATCGCCAAACCACCAATACCAAGACTTGCAATAAGTGACGTCACATCAAATCCTAAATTACCAAGTATCAGAATTATCGCCAGCACCCACAACCCGATTTTCACAATAACACTAAGCGCCTTCACCATTGCCTTACTCTGTTGCTTTCCTTCTTTCTCTCCCTTTGACAAATACTTATTTGCAAAATAATCAACAACGCGAACTATCGCCTGCACAACCTCATAAACAATCGCAACCAAAATTATCACATTAAGAACCTTAAAAACCATTTCCGGCAAAGCCAGCTGTTTCACCGCAAAATAAATTGCCACAAAAAAATAAAACGGCGGTTTAATCTTCTGAAAAATCTCAATCATAGCATCATCCATATCAGTTTTCGTTCTCTTCGCCATAACCCTTAGTCTTGCTAAAATAATAACTTGAAACATCTTTAGCACCAAAATCGCCCCAACAAAGATTGCTAGCGCAATGCCGTAATCATAAGCTGTATTATTCCAATAAGAATAATCCTTCAATACATTTAAAAATTCAAACATAAAAATTTATTTAATTATTTCCTTTAGTATAGCAAATTTTTGATATATAAAAAAGAGCGAATAAATTCGCTCTATATTTTAATTGAATTTTATTCACTATCATTCATCACCTCATCCTTCTTCTCCTTAATAAACCCAAACATATCCTCAATAACTTCTATTAACAACTTAAACGGTGCCTCGATAATAACATCAAGAAATAACGCAAAAAAATTAATCTTAGAAAACTTAGTTGACATCCACTTTCCCATTGACACAAAAGGCAATGCAAAAAAATCAATTATCACAGTCAAGAAATTATCTCTCTTTTCAATAGCAAGCAAATCCTTAACCGGCCTTCTAATTCTAATCCCGAAGAAACTAACAAGAGTCAAAAACAGAACAAATATCAGACTACTAAACATGTTAAAATCAAACTTATTCAAAACCCAAAATATTACCATTATCGAAAAGATAAATGTAAGAAAATAGATACTTTTGAATATAAAATTTGCAGTTTTTCTTGGCTTTGGACTCTTTAGAACATACTTCTTCTTTGTCTGGCCACGCAGTCCGATTGCCTTAATTTCATCAATTATATACTGCGTATTCTCCTTTTTCGGCATTCGAATAAGAATCGCTACAACAAGCATCAATATTGGAGGAAAAAGAATATTTATTCCAGCAGTAGTATAATTCACTGCTCCCTCAATATAATAATCAAACGGAAACTCAAGAGCAATCGCTAATAGCATCTTTGTCAAAAATACATAAATTATACTCCGGATAACTCCTCTTCGAAGTTTTACTCGTACAGCTTTATATCTTTTGTTACACGCCTTTTTGATTTCATTTTCAAGCATTTCAGGGTCATCAAAAACCTCATGGGCCTTGTCAATATCCTTTTCAACCACATCACTTAATACATGAAAAATTATTGCATTTTTATTTAATATTTTTATTATGTGCTTTCTCCATGGATGATTTACCTGTTTATCTATATCAACATAAATTTTCTCAAATTTATTAGCAATCGATTTAATCAATTTCTCATCAGCATTCTCCCACTGTGGATAATAAAGAATAAACATTAAATATGCCAAAGTCGCATCATCCCACTTATAAAGAGATCTATAACAGTTCACATAAATTTGTAACTCCTTTTCCTTCTGATTAACATTTTCATCATTCACTTTAATCTTAGTATTCATCACAGAGAACATCACACGTGTCAAAGCCTTCTCCCTTGTTGGTGGAACTAGATTTTGCTCTATTTCAACAGCTGCAAACTGAAGCAACGTATCATGATACTTTTTATCCACATTTCCAGAGACATCCTTGATACTAGCAAGCAACTTATTATATTTTCTAATGATTCTATCAACTTCTTCTATTTTTTTCTTTGAAATAACCTTAAAATACTTCCCACGTAACAACTCTTGGAGCAGTTGCTCAGCTATATTATCATGATGATACTTATCAAGCAGATAATTCTCTAAAATCATCTTCTCAAGTCCAAGTTTTCGCTTTAATATCCTATAAATCGCGTTTTTTCGGAGCAAATGTTCTTCCATGTAATCAACCGCATTTCTCACTTTTTCATAAGCAAAAGCCGCAGCTCCAACTACATTGTGAACCTTAATCCTGTCCCCCGTTTCTTCAACTTCTTTGGACTTTTTAAAATTTGTTATTAAACTATCTATTACTTTTGACATATGCCCGAATTATAGCACTTTATTACATTATTATCAATATGAACTATTGATCTAAATAACTTAACCTTTTAAGTAACGATCTACCGAGACGGTTAACCGCTTGCCCCGTACTCAATCATATAATAGATTGTAGTTCGGGGGTTAACCGATTAACTGCGATTCGGATCACTCCAAACACGGCCCACCATCATCAAAATCAACCTCTTCACAAAGCCCACTACTCAAATTCAACCTTTCCGACGGAAACTCACGACCATCCCCACAAGAAATGATACTACTACAAACAGGACAACCAATATTAATCGGATAAAATCGAATTATACTAGTCCCATTCAAACTAACAGGACATCTTACAAAATCTAAATATAATTCATCTGACACACTCTGATTTTTAATTTCAATTTCCACTGGCTTAATCGTGTTTAGATTGAAATTCTGCAACTTATCAAACAAATTAATGTCAGCTTCAATTATAGGAATAATCTGCAAACTTAACGTCACAGGCTTCTGCACTCGCTTTGACAGTATCGTTTCAATAGCTGTAACCTCGTTTGAAGTAAAATCCTTATTATACCTCACCACAGCTTCAACACTAACAGCATTTTCATTTTGAAATATTTCAATACTTGAAATTGTCACATCCTCCATTGAGGCACTCACAACTTCTCTTACTATTTTAGTATATTTAACTTCCTGAGTTGTCTGTTTTGTCAAAAATATCAAAGGAACGATTACAATTACAAGTAGCAATACTGTCCAACTAAGTCCCGAACTTCTCTTCTCGTCAGCTTTCTCCGACTTTGACCTGAAATTTGAAACTAGAAACAGAACTGACGCTGCAAAAACAATCGCAATCAACTGAGAAACAAGCAAAAGCCCAGCACCAGCTGCCCCCGCAATATCATAATTTGATAATGAAATCCCAATTGACGTAATCGGAGGAACAATAGCAGCCGCCACAACAACCCCAGCAATTGAGCTCCCCAGTCTCGGATAAACAATCACAAAAGCTCCAATAAACCCAGCCGCCAAACCAATTATAAACTCAATCAGCGTAGGACTTGTCCTAGAAAACAACTGAGTACTCTCAACCACAATATCAGGAACGAGGAAACCAAGCAGAGCAGAAATTATTACAGTCAAAACTATCACCTTTATCAACGTAAAAAAAGAAACACGCATCAAATGAGCCCGTCCCATAGAAATACCCATCGCAAGAGCCAAAATAGGCCATACAACAGGAGCCAGAAGCATTCCACCAATAACAACAGCTGACGAATCAATTATTATACCAAGCGTTATTATAATAGAAGCGAATAACATCAATAAATAGAAATCAAAATCCCCCTTAGCATCCTCTCGAATCTGATTATAAACTTTATTTTGCCGAAGCATTGGCTGATGAAAAAGCTTAAAAATTGATTTTGCTTTTTTTATTTTCTCCTGATTTTTCTTATTCATATTGATAATTTAATTATGTTCATATTATAACATTTTTTTATCAAAGAAAAAACCGTCCAATTTGATGAACGGTATAATTTTTACACCTTACGGTTAAACATTGCCGTATAATCTGGATGATTCTTGATCACATTGTCGACTCCGAAAATTATTGCCTCAAGAGCAACCCGAATCCACAGTCCATTTCGAGTCTCACTCCATATCACGATCCTTGGATCAACATCACATGCAGGATCGAGCTCGAGCCTTCTTGGCAATGGATGCGCGACAATTGCGTCAGGTTTTAGCCATCCAAGCTGAATAAGTCCCATTGTAAATCCAGCAATCACCCTGCTTGCCCTATCAGGATCATTTTTGTCATAATCATTCTGAAACCTCGTCATGTAAATTGCATCCGAAACTTCAATCTGTTCTTTTCCAAATACATTAAAAATCTCATAATCAACCTGGTGTTTATCCAGAAAATTGATTATATCATCTTCAATTTGATGATCCGGCGGTGCACAAAACTGCAACTTTATGCCAGGAAAATTTCTCAGCAGATAAACATTACTTCGCACAGTTCGACTCCGAAGGTCACCAACAAAGGTGATCACTTTCCCATCAAAACCGCCCGACTTCCGAAACTTCCTATACATTGTATACACATCAAGAAGAGCCTGCGTAGGATGTTGATCCTGACTTGACCCTGCATTAATGACAGGAATTTTCCTCCGAGTTCTCGATAGATGCCATGCAGCATTCTCAACAAATCCAGGTGCTGAATGACGAATTATGAGCAGATCAACGTACTCGCTCAGAGTCTGAACAGTATCAAGCCCTGTTTCTCCCTTATACTGCGACGATGTCGTAGGATCAGTAACAAGAATAGGATTAATACCAAGGATCTGACATGCAGCCTCAAAAGAGACCCTGGTCCTAGTAGAAGGTTGCTCAAAGAGCAATGTAACTCTCTTATTCGAGCAAAGTGTCTGCAGAAAATCCGCTCCCGGCTTAATATCTTCAATTTCTCGAATGATATCTGCCAATTTAAATATGTACATCAAAAAGTCTGTACTGAACTGCTGAGCGACAATTACGCTTTGCAATTTTCCAGAGTCAGTTCCAAAATATAGGCCACGCAAACTTTCAGGCTGTGCTTGAAATTCCTCAAAAGTTTCAATTCTTTTCGCAAGCATGTTATCCTCCATCAAGTTTTTAAAGTCCATAAAAATAGCCCAAAAATTGGACCATTTCAGTGCGTATTTAAATTGTATATTCCTAGTTCAATCCTAGATTCCTTTTTGATTCCGACCACTTTGATATACTGATAGAAATGATTAATTTACAGTATTATGAAAAAAAACATTTCATGAATTAAGTCTTGTTGAACGTAAAGAACTTAAATATTTTTTAGATAAACATTATTCACTAAGAAGAATTGGGAAACTTTTAGATCGATCACATACAACAATTAGTGATGAAATTAAACAAGGGAGTACTAAAGGATTTTATAATCCAAACAAAGCCAATCACAAAGCCTACATTAGAAGACACAATGCCAGTTTTCGTGGTTCGAAAATTGTAAAAAATAATAAATTAAGAAAATTCGTAGAAAAGAATCTGTGTGATGAACAATCACCAGCAGCTATATCAGGAAGAATTAAATACCACGAAAAACACCTACCGAACACATCAAAAAATACCATCTATGATTTTTTAGATGGTCCTTATGGAAAATTAATTAGAATTGTTAGAAAAAAAAGAAAATATCGAAAAAAACATCCTAAAGTAGATCAACTTAAGGATAGAATATTTATTGATAAAAGACCTAAGATAGTACAAAATCGTAGTCGCACAGGTGATTGTGAGGGTGATTTCATTGTTTCAGGAAGAAATGGTAAAGGATATTTATTAGTAGTGGTAGATCGTAAAATTAGAGTTGTTTTTATTGAACAAATTTTAGATGTAAGTATTGATAATGTTCATTCTTCTTTTCAAAAAATTAAACATAGATTTCCAGAAATGAAAACTTTGACTTTAGATAATGACGTATTATTTAAGATGCACAAAACTCTGGAAATATTATTAAAAACACCCTTATATTTTTGTCATCAATATTGTTCATGGGAAAAAGGAAGCGTGGAAAATGCCAACAAGTATATTCGAAAATTCATTCCTAAAGGAAGTGATATATCTCAGTACGATGAAGATTATATTTCTAGTGTTGAGCAAAAATGTAATCAACGATTTATGGAGTGCTTGAAGTATTCAACACCAAGTGAAAAATTAGAAAAATATCGTTTAAGAATTAAAAAATAGCACAAACATGCTAATTGAGATAAAAAGTAAAGTGGTCGGAATGAGTGTGGTCGGTAGGAATTTTCATACTAACCCCAGTTTACATCAACAAGATATAATTACAAGTTAAATTGTGTGGATAAATTTGAATGAAAAGATTCAATTAAAACCCAACTTGAAATCGATTTCAGCCTCTACCTCTTAACCTTAATCCCCTCACCCCAAATATCTGTCAAAATAAACTCACTATACTCGTTCATATCGTCAAACTCAAAACCTATCTCATACTTATCACTGTCCTTATTAAATTTAGACGGCAATACTTGATAACCATCAAAAACATTTTGATCAATATTCCCCAAAACCAAACCATCTCGATTATCAAAATCTACTATCACATTACCACGCTCTCCCCGTGCCTCAAAATGATTAAAATCAAGCTCACGCCTATCTAAACTTATCGTAATTCTATTATTTTTGAATTCATATCCAAAACGCGCATCGTTTGAATACGGGAGAAATAAAAATGGATTCACATGTGGATCTTTTGGTGAAGTCCAAGTATTTGAACATGACGAATTAGGATTATTCAATTGAAATGAATGCGAACAAGTTGTTCCAATTCGAACCTCAAAATGCAAATGAGAAAAATCAGTTGTCCCCGAACTCCCAACTGTCGCAATCTGCTGACCTTTCAATACCTTTGGATACTGACCGTTTTCCTTTGTATTCACCACCAAGCTTTCATCAACATGCATATATATCGAATAATAAACAGAAAAGTCCTTTTCATGTAACCTAAAGGGAATGTCAGTTCTATGTCTAATAATTACAACATTGCCACCATTTGGATATGGATTATGTGATTCCCCTTCATGAAAAACACGAAAAACTTCACCATCAGCAATAGAATAGACAGGATCACCAATCTCACCCACCAAATCAATTCCCATATGAAAATCGTAAGCAAAGTCTTTCGATGCTTTTTGCCTAGGACCAAAAGCAGATGAAACAATTAACTGATCAACAGGCAAAACAGTCTGATCATACTCGATATATTGACCAACAACTCTTTCCAACACATCATCCTTTGAAACGTTTACAACAGGCTTGATATTTGAAACTGGTTGATTACTTTTAATTTCCTCTAGATTTCTATCATCGAAAAGTTGTATCAAAGCTTTTCCTTGATACGAATTTGGATCAACATTATTCTCTTCAATAAACTGACCAACGGTCCCACTCGAAGACAAAAACAAAATTATTAGAATTATAAGCTCTTTCATAATATAAAGTGTTATTAATATCATTAAAACAATATAACAAATTTCACCTCCCTTGTCAATGCTGATTAATAAAAAAAATAGGAATAAGTGTATTCCTATGTATAAGTTTTTCCCGACAATCTTGTACGACCAGTCAATGCGCCATTTACCTCGTCAAAAGCTTTTCGTCCTTCCGCAAGAAGACGCTTCATCCTTGCAATCTTTTCAGGAGTCAATTTAACTTCTTCAACTTTTGCCCCCGGTTTTTCGGCCAGACCAGGAATTTCACGCTGAAGTTGTTTTCGTGATATTTCTTTCATGAAATCTCCCTTCTTTTTCCTTTCAAGAAATTTCGTTGAGTATATTCACTAATTCGCCTCCATTTATTGTCACTTCTCTGCATTTTAACAGGTATATGACAATTCGGAGTATACCTATTATATCGACGCCTCTTCCCAATAAACACCACCTGATAACGATTTTTTCTACAATTCATTTTTCTTGTCCATCTCATTTTTCGATCCTTTCTCTAATACTATTAATTGCTCATCTATCTTACTTAAATTTAACAAATTTTTCAAGTACCCGGAACACAGTAGCAATACATATTGCAATTACCAAAGCTAATACTACTCTGAGCGCAAAAAACTGCCATCCAAAATAATCAACCTCAAGAAATACTCTAGCAGGCCCAACAAGCGCCTGACCAGTAATAAAAGCAACAATTAGACTCGGCGCAAGTCCTTTCGTATGCAAATTCTTCGCAACCGGCAGATAAGCGATCAAAGGTCCTGGAGAAAACATCCCAAAAACAGTTGCCTTCGCAATATTGCCTTCATTCTCTTTAAACGCCTTATGTATTTTTCTATGCGAAAAGAAATAACTCACAATCTGAGATATCAAAATAGCTACCACCAGAATGGGGAGGACTTTTATGAAGCCGATAACAGTTTGACTTAAAATTTCGTATATCATAGTTAAAAACAAATTTCCAATTTCCAAATTACAATTTCCAAACAATTTCCAAATGAATCGCTAATTTCCAATAATTAAATAATAAACACAACAGACTAAACAACTTATTAAATTACTGTTTGTTTGGAAATTGGAAATTCGCGATTAACTTGTTTGGAAATTGTAATTTGGAAATTGGAAATTTCGTCGCGCATTAACCATTTCGTCTAAAACTATAACACGACCGCGACGATATATCCCCCCAACGTTATAAACATTATACTAACCACCAACCTCCAACTAAAAAACTTCCACCCAAAATACTTCACCTCCATCACGTCCCTCACAAGCGACTCAACAATTACTTCCCCACAAATAAGCGCAAAAATCACCCCCAAACTCGCCCCCTTATCAAACAAAGTAAAAGCAATCGGATAAGTCGCGTATCTCGGAATCGGTAAAATAGCACCTAAAACTGCCGCAATTGGCACTGCGTACCAGAAATTCTGACCCAAAAACAACTGAATAATACTATCAGGAATGAACCTATCAATTAAAACACTAAGTAACACTGAAATAAAAAAAATAGGTAAAATCAACTTCATTGACTTCAATGAATTAATACCTATTTCTATCCACTTATTTTTCTTACTTATTTTTGCTTTTACCATTTTTAATATCAATTATAATATCCCGAAACGAAAACACCGTCCATACAACATTCAAAACCACAAAAGGATACGACCCAATAAGGAGTCCATAAACAACAAGCAACAACGCACCCAAAAAATTCACAAAATCATAAATCAAATCATCATTCTTCCACTTCCCAACCTGATTCATCAAAAACGCCAACAAAATCAAACTAGCCCCAAATATCCCAATTGCCATTATCATATTATTCTAACAATTATTAATTACTATTTACTAATTTTGGAAATTTGAAATTTGCGCTTCATTTGTTTGGAAATTGCCTGCCCCGTACTCAAACATGCAATAGTTTGTAGTTCGGGGGTACTTGGAAATTGGAAATTTGCGCTTATCAACCGATTAACCCATTATCGTTGCCCAGTACAAGTAAACCCCAAAAACCAAACTTACAATTCCACCCAAATGAATCCAACCCTCACCTTTCATAAACTTTTTAGAAAATTTCATCATAACAATAGGATCAAAAATAATCAAAATTCCCTTCAGAACTGCTCCCCAACCAATTATGCTAATCAAAATCTCAGCTGTCGTATTCCAATAACTATGCAGGACAACAATCACAAGCCCCATTAGAAGAGTAATAATACCCAAAATGAAAAAACCTTCTTCACTTTTGGCCAATTTATCAAGTACCTTTCTGTGAGATTTTCTATTAAACAAATAAGACATTCCAAAAACAATAAAAAAGATCCCCAAAATTTTCGCGAGCACCATTGTGATTAACATAGATTTCTAATTTTTATTTATATTTCACTGCTATTATAACACAAAATGACTTTATCATAAATACTTATGTTGATAACGATTTTACAAAATCATTGAAGTAGTCTAAGATGATTCTATTGAACGTTTCGTTAACTATTTAACGGAGGGGGAAAATGGCACTTAATTGCGAAAAACATTTCTGGGGTAAATGGGACAGTGCTGGTCCTAAAGGAAACAATGGCAGCACCCAAATGTTTACATACAGACACTGCCAACTCTGTGGACGAGAAGACTCAAAATCATACAATGAGACAAATGATGAACATGACGAAAAAAATAGATTGAAAGGTATCATTGGAGTTTCATTCGAATATCACGAAATTGATATGACAGAGTACATTGAAGCAGCAAAGAAATTACCCAAAAATGCAATTTATGACCCAAGTATTCGACTGGCACCTAAAAGGTAGCCAGTTTTTTTATCCACAAATTAACCCTTTACAAAAGTTTGTTAAATTGGTAGTATATTCTCATGTTCTTTTTAATATTTATTCTTGCAACGGAGGGGAAATGCCAGAATCAATCAAAATAACTGACGAAATGAAATTAATGGATGTTGAAGTTCTTGCGGAGAAAATTTGCAAGAGACTTCGATATAGTAATCCCGAAATGGCTAATTGCCCAGAATGTTTATCATTCAATAGCAATCAAGACTTCTGTTGCAAGTGCGGGTATCCTCTGAGATATCCATCTAATTAGAGCAAAAAGTTGCCAGTAATATCTGGCAATTTTTTTATACAAAATAACGACTGTTTTACAGTCGTCATATTATTAATCTTTTCGTCTAAGATAAATTCCAAAAAAATACACACAGAATAGTATCAACACAGCAGAAGGACCACAACCATCATCCTCATCTTCTTCGTCGTCCTCCTTCTCCTCAATCTTTGCATCCGACTCTACATCAGTTTTTTCATCCATTCCATCCTCACGAGCAACGGCTGGCCGCTCTGTAAACATAAATTCTCTCATTGGAGCCAAATCATTCTCCTGCATCCTCACCTTCACCAACTCCGCCACAGCAAAATCAGCCTCTTCTACAAAATTCTCCCAAAGATACTTATCCGTCTCCACCATCACTGCACTTAAAATGCATGGTTTTGCGATCGCTTTTCCATCCTCATAACATAACTCATTCAAATAAATATCCATCCAAACGGCGACTGCCAACTCACCACACCCCATAGCTCTAAGTGCATAGATTTCGTTCTGATAAATAGCCGAATCCCGCTTCACCCAACGACAGTTAAAGATTGGATCTTCACTACTTCCCGCGATGCTAAATAAATGATCTTCAGTCAAATCCTGAAAAGTAGTATTGCAAAGTTCATTTCTATAAATATAAATCAGAAGATCAACATCTAAATCCTTTGGATTCGCATATCGAAATTCGTATTCATCGATTACAGTTTCCCACTCAGTCTTTGACAGATCACATTTCTGAAAATCTGCCCGTACGACTGTCGGGAAAATGCATAAAATAACAATTATAATCAGAACCAGTTTTGTTTTCACCTTGCTCCTCCTCTTAGAGTTTTTGTATCATCAGAAATTCAAAGACCATTTATGATTCATTATATTAATACAAACACACCAACTTGTCAATAAAAATACCAATATTTATCTTATTTTACCAAAAAAACCGCATTTCTGCGATTTTCTTTATATAAGTCAAATGTTCCTAATAAACCTCATTCTTCACCTCATAATACGCTTTCGGATGATCACACGATGGACATTTCTCTGGTGCCTCATTTCCTACATGAACATATCCACATTCTCGACACACCCAACTTGTCTCCTCTTCTTTCTTGTGAACGGTTCCCTTCTCAAGCTGATCAAGTAACTTCTTGTATCTATCCTCGTGATGTTCTTCAGCCTTTGCAATTGACCTCATTCTCACAGCAACCGACACAAATCCTTCTTCCTCTGCAATATTCGCAAATTCAGGATACATCACAGTATACTCATGATTTTCCCCAGCAATTGAAGCCTTGAGATTTTCCTTTGTATCAGAATAAACAGTTGGCGCCTCTGTCTCAACCATAATTGCCGACATATCCTCACTCGGATCTTCTTTTTTTAATTCCTGAATATGCTCAAAAAGTCGCTTTGCATGAACCTTCTCCTGCTCTGCCGTTTCAATAAAGATCCCAGCAATCTGCTCATAACCCTCTTTTTTCGCCACCTTTGCATAATAACTATAACGATTTCTCGCCTGACTCTCACCAATAAACGCCTTTGTTAAATTTTCCAATGTTTTTTTCATATGTACAGTGAGTGGTGAGTCATGAGTAGTGAGTTTCTCATTAATCATAATCAGCAAACACTTCCTATCAATTATTCAATTTCATTATAACAAAACTTTCACAAGTTGAAAACAAATCACATATCTTTACAAAACAGTAAAAACTTGATAATTTACAATTATACGATCTTTTCATTCCTAGATCCCAATCGCAAGCAGAAGGAGGTTGATCTCATGAAACGTTCCATTCTATCAATTTTGTCTCTCGTAATCATTTTTACCACCTCAGCCCAAGCTGAGACCTACAACCAACCACCCGGTTACAACGCCGATCGAATTGAGCAGATTCGAAATCAATTTAAGGCCATTCACATCCGAGTACTCGAGGACAGCTCATGGATCCTCGAAAATACGGATAAAGAGATGCACCCCTGTGACAAAGAGCTTCACGCAAAAATCGGCGCGATGCTCGGTAATTACAACATCTTCCAACGCAAAATGGATCGATTGACGCGCCAAGATAGAATCTGGATACACGAAAGCAAATTTCTCGAAACCCTACTTGAAGAAATGACAGTCAACGTCGACCAAGTCAAATACGTTTTGCGACAATACACCGATGGCGAACGACTTAACGACGTACTAAAGAAATGCGAGCAAGTTGGCGAAGAAAGTGTTATCCAACTTCATAAACAACAATTTTATCAGGAAGTTCCTGAACCAAATGGACCAAACATAGAATAATTTTCTCAAATCCGTTGGCCAAGCCCTTCGGATTTTTCATTTGTTATCCAAAAGCACAAATCCTAACTTTCCGATCAAAAGATTCTTTAACACTAACCAAAGATAATATTTTCTACTTTTTTATCTAAGTTTACACAACTCTTGACAAAACATATAAAACTTGCTAATGTAAACAATTGGTTCCTTTCACGACCTAAACCCTCATAACGCCATAAGGAGGCAAAATGAGAAATCTAGTCGCACTGATTCTCTTTTCACTGTTTTTTTTCAACACCATGCCAGCGCAAGCCGAAACGTTCGGCCCCGGCGAACGATCGACTTACTGGTCGTATGACCGAGTTCCACGCGAATGGAACAGTATGGAAAAAAATATTGATATCCTCGAATCAAACACAGCTGACTTAGCCGAACAAATCGGTCCATACGGCGTTACTTTTTGCGACGAAGGTCTTCAACTTCGTATCAAGAAAGCCAACGAAGATTTTGCAATTCTCTATCAGCAAATGCAAGATCGTATGAAAGAAAATCAAACGGCTTGGAGGCCATTGTTATCAAAATTCAATGAAAGAATGTCAAAAATTGAGCGATTCATGGATAAATACAAAACAATCCTTCAAAATCATTTTGGACGTCGCGACGAGATCGGCCTGATCGACGCCTGCATCAAATATCGCACGGGTGTTCGCGAACACCAAGAACAACCACAAGAACCGGCGCAGCCGCCTTTACAACCAGAAAACACAGAACTCCATCCTCCGGACATCCGGAACTTGGAGAGGTAATTTCTTAAACTTCCCCCGGAGACACAACTGTCTCCGGGTTTTTTATTTACTAATTAATCATTGACAAAATACTTCAATATGATATACTCATTTTCTGTCCTATTCACTCACAATAAAATAAGGAGCATGAAATGAAATTCTGCACAAACTGGTTGTTTATTACAATTCTAAACTTACTCGCAAGCAATGTTCTTGCCCAAAACGATCCACTCTCCATCGATTTTGTAAATCCCTCTGAATTCACAACTGAAACAGTAAAAAATTTGCGAACAGAAATAAAGGAGTTTATTGAAGTAAGTGATATGGGAGTTTACGCAATGACAACACTCACTGAATTTCCTGAGTATGATTTATGCGTAGAGAAGAATAGATCACTGTTCATTAAAGCAGTAAAACAGTCATTAATTGTAAAATCTCTTCTATCCCTCTTAATAGAATCAAAACATCCTCTTTGGAACAAATACTTAATTGAACTGGACAACAATTTACAACAAGTGAATCAAAATCTTACCGCCCTTGCTCGAGTCCTAAGAAAAGCAACCAGCCTACGCAGTTGGAGACAACTAGATAATCACTGTATATCAAAAGGATACGACTAACACAAAACGGAGACACAACTGTCTCCGTCTTTTTATTTTAAGACTATATTATTACTTAAAATCCGCCCTAAAAGTCCCATCAAAATCCTCCGGTGGTCTTTTAATATACTCATTTAACCTTTCTAAATATATATCCACCAACTTACTATCTGAATATTTATTCTTAAGGATATCAAACTGCTTTTTCGCTTCCACCCAATCCTGATTCAAATACAACCCTATCGCATTATTAAACTCTACTAACTCATTCTCATACTTACCCTTGTTCTCAATAAAATCCTTCACCTCATAAATCTCTACCCCAGTTTTCTTTCCTTTCACCGCAACTTTATCTAAATATTTCACAACAAATTGATTATCCAACTGATCTTTTGTTTTACTAGACACAATAATCCTTACTCCATAATATTTCGTTAATCCCTCGAGCCGTGACGCCAAATTCACAGGATCTCCAATCACCGTATAATCAAATCTCTGATTTGATCCCAAATTACCAACAACAACCTCACCCGTATTCAAACCAATTCCAATATTAATCTGATTAAGCCCACGTTTCTTCATCTTCACATTAAACTCCTCTAACTTATCAAACATATAGAGAGCTGTTCTCACTCCGTCAATGGCATGATTCTCATTGTCAAGTGGCGCGCCCCAGAGCGCCATCACAGCGTCTCCAATGAACTTATCAACCACACCCTTGTTCTCAAGTATCACATCAGTTGTTAAGGTCAAATACTCATTTAAAAACTCTACTAGTTCATGTGGGCTCATTCCTTCACTAAGAGCTGTAAAACTCCGAATATCAGAAAATAATATAGTCATTTCTCTATTTTCTCCACCTAACTTTAATTTTTCAGGATTTTTTATAATTTCATCAACAACTTCCTTTGCCACATACTGCGAAAATCCAGCTCGCAATTTTTTCTTTTCTATCGTCTCAAGAAAAAACCTCACTAAAAACACGATTGAAAAAGTCACAACTATTGTCAAAAGTGGATAAAAAATTGTAACTAAATTACCAAATGAAAAATTGATAATTACAAAAATTAAATAAAATATATATAAAACAATCAGTAAAGGTAAAGCGTAAAAAATTTTCCTATACGAAATCAAAGCAGTCAAGATTGCAACTACAAAAATTATAAACAAATTATAAAACCAATTCGACTCGTTATGAATATATCTATTTTGCAGATAACTTTCCATCAAATTCGCCTGAATTTCAACTCCCGCAATCGCACGTCCTTTTGAGGAGGGTGTAAAAAACTCATCATGTAAATCTTTGGCTGTCGCACCGACTAAAACAATCTTATTCTCAAGCAATTGATTATTGAAATCCTCACTTAAGACATCATTAAATGAATAATTCTCAATAGTTCCACTTGGTCCAAAAAATTTTATATGGAATAACCCGTTTCGGTCAAAACTTGTATTAAAATCATTATCAGATGAAACATAATTTGCTGTTTGTAGTATCTTCCAGAAAAAAGGCTCGATTATTTGTTCTTTGTATTTGACATCAAGCGGTGCCTTTCTCACCTTGCCGTCTCCTCCAGGTAAAAGTGAAGTATGTCCAACTAAATGATTATTCGTTATTTCGTCAAGTGGCCAAAGAATTTTATTAAACTCAGGATCGCTCCCCTTCTTTAATACCAAATTTCCTTCGAGTGGAAAAACTATATTGTCATGCTTTTCTAATTCATGGAAAAATTCAGTGTCTCCTCTACCTTGTTCACTAAAAGTCACATCATATCCGATCGCCAAAACATTGCTATCATTCAACCTCTTAATCATTTGCGCATGAACGGCGCGACTCCATGGCCATTGTCCGTTAGCTTGAATAGAGTCATTGTCAATTCCGATTATTACTACCTTACCAGATACTGTTTCTCTAGTAAAAAGCTTATCCTGCGACAAAAGTTCTGTGCTGTAAAAAAAACCCACTTGTTTTAATCCAAAAACCAGCAAACTAACTACAATGATTGCTATTGACGTACTAAAAATTTTAGTTTTTCGTTTTATCATAAATAATCTTTTCTCGCGCACTTCAGTGTGCGACTTAAATAACTTCCGGAATAAAACCCTTCCTCGCGCACTTCAGTGTGCGCCGACAAAGAACATCCGGACTGAAGTCCAGGTGAAAGGAAAACCCTTCCTCGCGCACTTCAGTGTGCATCGACAAAGAACATCCGGACTAAAGTCCAGGTGAAAACCTTCTACACTATTCTACCTCTGCTCTTTTAAAATCATCACAAGCACAGTTATCGTCTTTTGAGCTGTGAATGTTTCACCATCAGGTCCACTAAACCTAGCCGAAATAAAAGCCTTTCCTCCATTCTCATTAGCAGTGAAAATATTATGATTTAGCGACCCAACATATAAACCAGTTAAATTATCAGGTGCAATCGTAAAAATAGAATTAGCAGTCACGTCCTTCTGTGCTCCATCAGACATATTCAATACAGCTCTTAAAATTGATATTCCACCTGGTACTAAATTAGTTCTATCAGTCTGAAGTTCAAATGAACTAATAGTTGGCCTTTCATTAACAATTGGCTCTTCCACTGGCTCCTCAACTGGCTCTTGCACTGGTTGCGTCTCTATTGGATTTTCCGGTTCATTTGAATTTGTAGCTTCCTGCGACTCAGTATTAATAATCAATTCCGGCAAAGTTCTTTCATTTGCCTCTTCTGCTGTCTGCTTAAATCGTTCTGCTGCTTCTTGTAACTCTTTTAACATTTGTTCGAGTTGAGGTAAATTGTCTTTATATTCTTGCAGACTTTTCAAATATTCCGCCCTTTGTTCATCTGTCATAAACTGCATTATCAAATCCTTATTTTTTTCAATTAAACTCAAATTCTGATTTAAATATTCGCCTAAATCTAATTTATCCAAAATATACTGCTTTTGTCTTTCATCCGTTATTCTATTTAAAAATAAGTCTCTAAATGCCTCGTCATTTCTCATTTTTGCAATCAGTGTCGGATCAAATCTATCTATTCGCAATGTCAAATTTCGAAGCTGATCTTGTTCAATTCCGTTTTCGCGCATAATCTGTTCCGCCAATCTACTTTTACCACTATCCTTCAAAACCTGCGCCTCAAGCGCTCTTCTCATTTTATAATCTTCTATTTGCTTTGCTTTATCGTCCTTATTAAATGTTATTGCTAATGTTAATCGCTCACCAAACCTTTTTAATGAATACTTTGTCGAATCTGGCATAACACCAACTTTTTTCATTAACTCATCCTGTTTCTTATTCATTTCACTCTTAAATTCATCATTCTGTTTAATATTATCTTTTACCCAATCACTTTCTTTTTCTTTATCGTTTATTTTTCTTAATATAAACCGATCCTTAGTTTCTGCTTCTTTCTTGTATTCAATAACATCGTCCACTTCAAGTGTATATTTTTCGTTAGGTTTATCCTTTGGTGTTACTTGCACTATATTTTCAAAAACAGCTATTTTTACTTCACCTTTCACTGCTGACATATTAAATGAAGTTCCTCTCACTGTTGCTACTACGTCCTCTGCTTCTACTTCAAATTCAGCATCTGGATGAAGCAATTCCAGAAGCCTTGTCCAAATTTGCCCCTCACTCAAATTGAGCTTTACTTTTGATAAAAGTGGCTGATATTCATCAATAAATCCCTCGTTAATTGTAATCTCTGTATTTTCATCCAAAACGATTTCCTGCGTATCAAAAAATGCAATTTTAGCCTTTCCTCCCTCGCCAGTCTTAACACTGTCCCCTGTTGACAGTTCAATACTGCCATTAAGTTGCGCAAATTCAAGGGTATCAACAAATCTATACGAAACGTCCCCCTTTATCTTTGTTAATTTGATAACAGGTTCTTCTAAATTAAATGGTTCTGCGTATACAGAAACAAGCGTTCCACCACCAATTAAAATGACTAAAATTACAGCAATAAAAATTGATAATATTATTTTAACTTTTTTCATACAAATAATTATTAATTACAATATCAATATATCCTATTTCTATATTTTTTTCAACACAAAACAGTTCGCAAAGAACTGTTTTTTTATCTAATTATAAAAGAAATAAGTAGCTTCGCAAGATTTTGCGAAGCTACTTATTTATCCTACTGATATAATGTTACTTTATTCAACTAATCCACCATCATTAAAAATCTCCCCCTTACTACATGCTTCATCAAAATAATCCCACTCAGGACAAAAACTGCCATCATCAAAATTGCATATTCCATCAACTCCATTAGCATTTTCTTCCATAGTCAAAACTCCACCATCTTGCTCACATTTTACTGATGCTGGATTTGCAGTTGCGCTTGTTGAGTCACTATTACATCCTTTTAATAATGCCTCAGGAAAAGAAAAACTCTTCAATCGCTCACATGACATATCCTCAAGCCCCTCATAACTTATCTCCCATTTATTACCAACTTTCTTTGCCAGAAACAAATTAATCGCTGTTGGAGTTTCAATAGATCCACGAACATAATCTTCAACCACATTCTCAAATTCTACTTTTGAATTAGTCTGATTATATTTCTTATCAAATAACGCAACTATGTCAGTTTTATAATCATTATATACCTGTTTCTCAACTTCTACGTTCTCCATTTTTAAACCGGTACAACCATTTAAGATCAAAGCCATCATCACACAAATCAATAATAATCCTCCAAATTTTATACTTTTCATATATTGATAAATTATTTATTTCTTAACACTCACTACTCACTTGTCGTTCGAAGCTCATAGAGCGAAGAATGACCACTCACCACTTATTTATTTCTAACTTTATCCAAAGTTCTCCTGCCTACAGTAATAACCAAAATTCCAATCCACAATCCAGCCAAACATAACACAATTATCTCACCCAAAGTTAACGTTCTACCGTTATCATTGTAAATTTTTTGACCTAATATTCGTTGTGGATCTTTTTCTCCATCTAAATCCTCTATAATCACATTCAAATCATTTACTTCCGCAACTGTTGAACCAGTAACAACATTATCAGAACCTTCCCGAAGGTCCTGAGCGGAGTCTTCGGAGTCGAAGGGCTCTCCCGTTCTAGTACCGTCAAGAGGATAAGCATCTTTCTTATCATTAACACCATCATGATCTGTATCATAATCGTTCGGGTCCGTTCCTAATTGCTCCTCTTCCCAATTGTACAATCCATCATTATCAATATCAGAATCAACAGCATCAGAAACGCCATCACCGTCAGTATCGTTACCTGAGAAAACAGTATCATCAAGTGGATCAGGATCAGTTCCATCACTATCTCCATCATTATCGCTATCAGGATTATTTGGATCAGTTCCATTCTCACGCTCCTGCTCATCCGGCATTCCATCATCATCACTGTCCACATCAACAAATATCACACTCGTACTCTGACTAAATATTTCACTATCCACAATCTCCTTTTCACCCTGCACATTAACAAAAAAAGCATTCTTTATGACTGCCTTAAACTGATGATTACCCTTCACCGCAACCCACGACCGACTCAGAACCTGACTAGACTCTCCACCTTCAAGCTCAAAAGGAATTGGACTATCAATAATAACCTGATTATCATAAAACTCGATCTCTCCAATGAATGCCCGCTCATCATCATTTACTATCACACTATATATTTTAATGGTCTCATTCGCCAGAACACTCTGGTCCGACAACCAAATATTACTACTCACAAATCCAATATTACTTGCACTTACACTTGCTGCAAAAATAAAACAAAACAGCAAACACAAACAGATCATCCATCCCCCTTTTACTCGTTTTTCTATCATATTATAGCAAAATCAATATAAATAATAATGTAATTAACCCAGACACCGGCAAAATCAAATGTTTCTCATGTTTTTTCACACTAAACAATACATAAGCAAATAGCGCAAATATCGATATAGCCAAAATTATTTGCAAATAAAAATTACTAATTCCAAGCAATCTATTTGTTAATGGAGACGCAGAATCTTTTATAAAAGTATACCTATCCAATATAGAATTTCTATCCGGAGTTATACCAGCAACAGCAATATCTGTATACTTTTCCTCACCACTTTTCGTTTTTACAGCCAATACTGCCGGTATCACAATATTCTGTTTGTTTCCCTCTAACCGATCATTAAAGACCTTATATCCAAGCCATTTACCTTTCTCACTCTGATACAGATCAACAACTTCACCCTTGTAACTAATTTGAGCTACCGTAGGATTTTCATCAGAATAAATTTCCGCTGTCAATAACTGCGCAGTTGAATGCTTCACATTCTCAACCATTAATACCGTTTTTGTTTTATCATACAACTCTACAATTTCATTAAAATATCCATTCACAGCAGGCGCACCATATACGGCCACAATAATTGAAGTCTCTATATCATTATAATACCCATTCACAATCGCTACACCAAATTCACTATATTCACTGTCAATTATATTCTGATAATGAGTTGGACTATCTTTCCACGCTGACACAACATTTACCGCATTATTATAACCAAGAGCCAAATTTTCTCCAATCACACTATAGTTATAATCCTTATTCAAAGCAAAATACTCAATTCCCGTACCATTTTCATCCTCATGAGCAAAATACTGATTTTCAAGCATATCATACGCCTTTTCCTCTGCAGTCAAATCAAGTAACGGATTTCGAATAAGACTTTCCACTCCTTGTGCATTTCTCTCACTATTAGATAACTCCACAATTCGTTCTTCTTCAAGTTTAATTACGTCAGTCGTCAACCAAGCAGTCAAAGGAAGAGATCCCACAACCACAATCACAAAACACTTTATTACTATCGCACTAAGTGCGTGAAACAAAATTCTTCTCTTGCGCAATGCATGAGGTTTATGTTTATTATCCTTGTGTGGAATGAAAAAATTGTGAAACATAACTATCTAGGTATTTCTACCTATTTTCTTATATATTCATATTATACAATAAATTCCCCACATCCCCAAAGTTTTATCCCCTACTATTGACAATTTATACAATTCGTGTAAAGTACTAATGAGTTTCACAGTACATAAAACAGAAAGGAGAAACCATGCATTGTTCAATTCCAAAGAAAAAACGTTGTAAAATTTCTGAATTAAAACTTGGAAACCGATTCTTTTTCGGTGGTGTTCGAAATACTCGAGTCAAACCATTTGTTCGTCAAAAAATTCGATATTATGCAATCGACATTGCCGGAAATCCATCCGTTCGCAAAGAAGATCTCGAAACCGTCGTCGAGAAATTTACTCCTCAAAGCTAATTATCACAAAGAACCTTAGTTACTAAATACTTACACATCTCAGAGCAATTGCTCTGAGTTTTTCTTTATCAAAATATTATGATAAACTATATACATATGAATGAACTATTAACAGCAGAAGAAATTTTAGAGAAAAAATTCTTCGATACAGGTGACAAACTAAGACAAAATGAATTAATTGATAAAATTGAAAATCTTTTTGCTTCAAAGACTCCGCTTTCACTAGATCAAATTGATCCAAATACAAATTCAGAAAAACTTGCCCTAGAAATTGATCAAATCGTAAAACAAAATTCAATTGATGAAAAATTTCCAGATGCTGAAATTCAAGAGCTAAAAAGGTTTTCTGACAAATTAACAGAATCACAAACTACCAAGAAAAAAGAAAGAAAAAAATCAATAACAGAAGCACGAATATCTAATATTGCATCTAAAAGAGAGGAAATAAACAAAATAGAGAACTCCAAACAAAACAATGAAGAATTTGCCAGCATGATTATTAGACACTATTTCGACGAAATTGGAACTCTTGATTTTGGCACAGAAGATATTGCTGACGCTATCACTAGAGCACTCTCAAATAATAAACCATTAGAAGAAGCCAAAGTAAAAGCGGCCAAAGAGCTTATAGAAATAAGATCTAGCAAATTAGAAGGCCTACAAGCTCATCAACCAAAAGGAGTTATAGAGAAACTCAAGGAATCTCTAACTGGACCTAAATACAAAAAACAAATTAACAAAGTAAAAGAAGAAATTGCATATCTCGAAGAATATGTTGATCTCCACAGAGAACTTCAAGAAGGAGTAATCAAAGACGACGTAGAAGTAGAAAAAAACGCAGCCTAATTTAAATATAAAAATATCAGTGTTAATACTGATATTTTTTTGTATACAATTAATTTAATATTACTATCGACAAATTTAGAACTGTCGCAAAACTCACCCAGAGCAAATACGGGATGTTGCAATATGCAGCCCACTTATTTACTCTGTAAAACTTAATCATCATTAACAGTATAGTGAGCCAAAGTATAATAATTCCAACAAGTGACGCAACTGGATCCTGTAATCCAAAAAACAGATACGACCACAACACATTTAATACCCACTGAAAAGAAAAAATCATAACAGCAAATAGCTTTTTTCTCTTTACAAGGACCAAATACAGTGAAATACCCAACAGAAAGTACAACAATGTCCAAACCGGCCCAAATATCCACCCAGGAGGATTAAAGATAGGTTTTTCAAGCATCTCATACCAACTCCCCCCACTTGTAACCGTAAAAAATGCCCCAATAAATCCAGCCAATTGAGCGATTAAAATTGAAAACACAAATTTCGCAATTTTCATATTTTTTATTTTTTCGTTCTCATTTTTGCTTCACCTCAAATAATCAAGCCCTTTTACTACCTGCTTCTCAATCATCTCCCTATTTTTATCTGTAAACTTTGTCGCCATTCCCACAGGAAATGCTTTTGCTCGCAACCCACAGAATCTCAATATATCCTTAATCAACACCTTGACCGATCGTCCAGCACCGATTGTTATCGAGAAAATCCTCGGCGATCCACGAGACACAAATATAGCAACTCTCCCTTTCAATAAACCAATAGGCATTTTTTGCCGATACTCAAATGCAAATCCCTTCACCATAATTCTATCAAAAAATCCTTTGAGTATCGCAGGCATATTATTCCACCAAACAGGATAAATAATCACAAATCGCTTATTTTTCGCTATTTTTTCTTGTATGATCTTATTTTCCTCCGACACATAATGATGCCCTGACGTATAATGTTCCTCACCACGTAACACAGGATCATACTTCATATCATACAGATCAAGAACCTCAAAATCAATCTCACGTTTAATAAGATCCTCCTTCACCTTCTCCAAAAAATATCCGCAATGCCCCTCCTTATTAGGATGAGCGTATATTATTAACATATATTGTATTAAATTCTAAACTCTAAGTTCTAAACTCTAAATAAACACAAATGTTCAAAATACTAAATTCAAAAAAATGTGACTAATGTGACTATTTGGAATTTTGAGTTTAGTATTTTCGATTTCCTTAGCCTTCGGGCTCTGAGGAGTCTCAGGCTCTCGAAGAGAATTTAGGATTTAGAATTTAGAATTTGACTGTTTTTTCACTTTCAAACAACTTTACTTTTAAGTATAAAAAAACAGTACCTCTATTGTACCATTTTTATATAGATTTTTAAATTATAATTCTAACTTCTTCGCGACTGCGCCCTCATCAAACCCTACTACAACCTCGTCCCCAATCTTGATTGTTGGTGTCGCTTGAAGTCCACCATTTAATTTCATCATTTCCTTCGCAACCTCAGCGTCAGCTGACGCGTCTTTTTCTGTAAACTCTACTTCATTCTCTTTGAAAAACGTTATTGCCATGTGACAGTAGCCACAATTTGGAGTAGTATAAATAATTACTTTTTTCATACACTAGCTACTAATTTTATAGGTCTTTCGGTCTTTGAATTCAGCTGCCTTGCCTTTGTTCCATCTTCCCGTTGGACTGAGATAACCAACTACCCGTGAATAAACCTCACACTTTTGTCTTGTTTTTGTGTTTGTCATAAAAATTTACAATTATTTATTAACTATATTTTACATTATATGAAACAGTTTGAATACCAACCAATCTGATTGGTATTTACATTATACCAGCACCTCGAATCATGTCAACTGTGGATAACATTTAAATTTACAAAATTATTTCTTACAAACAACTTCACAAACTATTGTGACGATATTTCCAATTCCCTACCCGTGAATTATCCGAGGATGAGAATCCTCGGTAATAGGTTATTTCATCTAACCCCCTTGACAAATCTATAAATTTAGAGTATACAATAGATATCCGTTCACGGCTCATAAACACCAAGAAAAGGAGATCGACATGAGCAGATCAAGCATGATCCTTTACATTTCAATTATTGCCCTCACCTCTTTCGCCTGCAACACCACAGAACAGCTAATTCTCTGTGGAGCAGGTAGTCATCTAGTGGACACTGAATGCGTTCTTGATGAGACTCCCTCTATCGAAACAGTCATCATATGTTGGGACAAAGGAAATTACTGCGAGAGCAGAACCGATCATCCCGGCTGTGAATCCCCAGCTCCATGGGTCTATGGAATTCAACGCAAACCATCTTGCGCTGGTGAAGTATCCCATAGCGAAGGTAGCATGAACATATGCCAACAACTGCCAGTGGAACTGACTTGTTGCAGTGCATTAAAAGACAAATTCGAAAACGATCAAGAGATCGAATGCACAGGAGATGAATTCATTCCAAAAATCAATTGTGATCATTTTGGAGCTTGTCAAACAAATAATCCATGCGTTTATTCATACTGTGACGAAAGAGTAAATCTTTGTGAACATTCAGTGGTTTATGATGGCGGTGCTTGTGAAAACATTCCATATATGGGAATTGGTAAAGATTTCCATGATGAAGAATGCATTTGTTTCAAAGGACAACCATACATCGACACGCCCACAGAAATTGTATGTTGGTATCTTGACCAAAATAGTAATAGAGACCACTGCCGAGAAGAAACAGACGATGAACCGATAAAAGACTGCGACAGTCCCACTCCATTAAATTGGCTTTACGATGAAAACACTTTTCCAGAATGTGAATGCGAAGACGGTTCAACCTTTGTTCCAGATCATCAAGAATGCTGTTATAAGCTAGGTGGGAATGTTGACGGTGAATGCATCAGCTCAAACCTCTATAAAGACAATTCTAATTACCAATATCAACATTACGACATAATTTGCGAAGACAAAGATTTCTACTGCGAAACAATTACTGATGGAAAATGTCAGTCACCCGAACCATGGTTTTATAATGAAATGATGCGACCATCTTGCATTTGTCCAGACAGATTGTCAGTATCACCAATTCCAATCTGCCATAATACTGAGGACAATTCGAGAGTAGATCCTTATCCAAACTGCTGGGATGACACGCAATGCTTTGCTTCTCACAATCCTTGCACTATCAACTACTGCTCAAATTCATTATGTAAAAATGAAGTTATGCCTGACACCAATTTCTGTCGGGGCGATTTCATTGGCACACCAATCGAAGACTGCCGTTGCGATGAAAACGGCGACCCTGTATACGAATAAATATCTTTACCTCTACTAAACAGTAGAGGTTTTTTAATTAATCAGTAAATATGCTATTATACTGATAGATAAATTAACCTAAAAGATCTATGAAAAAGATTATCGCAATTTTTGCGATCCTACTTCTTCTACCTTCTGTTGCATTTGGTGCAACATTTGGATCAGGAGAGGACTACACTCTTGACTCAGAAGCAACAACCCCAGGCAACCATTACGCAGCTGGTGGTTACGTAAACATTGACGGTACAGTTGATGGTGATCTAGTTGCAGCAGGTGGAAATGTATACCTAAATAACAAAGTAACAGGCGACGCAACCCTAGCCGGTGGAAACATATTCATTCATGAAGAAATTGGAGACGATCTCCGAGTTGCCGCAGGAAACATTAACATCTTCGCACCAATCAAAGGTGAACTAATGGCAGCAGGTGGCGTTGTCAAACTTGGCTCAAAAGCAACCGTCAGTGGAGACACCTTCATTGCAGGTGGCAGACTTGTAATTGACGCACCAATCAATGGTAACCTAAGATTAGCTGGTGATGAGGTAGTTATTAATAGTAAAATTGCAGGTAACGTCTTCATTGAGGCCGAAAGAATAACAATTTCAGACACTGCCATTATCAAAGGAGACTTAACATACAAAACCAGAGAAGCGCTTACCCTACTAACTTCTCAAGTTGAGGGTGAAACAAATTTTGAGTTTACTGCTCGTCCACGAAAAGACGATGTCAAAAGTTTCATTCCAGCTCTTGCTATTGGACTTCTATTTGTTAAATTCTTAACTGCACTTGTCTTCGCATTCATCCTATTTGGAGTATTCAAAAAATACACAATCAGAACAGTCGAAGAAACAATGAAGAAATTCGGAATGTCGCTTCTTACCGGTCTACTATTCACAATTCTCGTTCCAATAATCTTCATTCTCCTACTAATCACCATCCTCGGCATGCCATTTGCCTTTATTCTAATGGCATACTTCAGCATCATGATGATCCTAGGAAAAGTATTCGCAGGAATATTGCTTGGAGCACTCATCTGGAAACTCTTCAAACGACAAGACCTTGTTAACTGGTGGAGCATCCTCGTAGGTATCATCCTGATTTACATCATAATGCTAATCCCTCTTATCGGATGGCTTGCTGTCACAGTCCTATTCCTAGCTTCTCTCGGCGTCCTATACTACCAAACAGTCGAAGACCTAAAACGACTCAGATAATACCGTATACACAAAAAACAGCTGATTTATTTCAGCTGTTTTTTATTTGTAAATTTCCTCCAAATAATATACTATTAATTTATCTTCCCCCCTTTTCCTATTTACTAACCCCTATTTACTAATTACTAAACACATGCAGATCCCAAAACGAAAAAACGATCATCTAAATGAAATAAAATTTGATCCAAATATAACTCAATCAAAACTCGATGAACTCCAAAAAGACTACGACAGAATGATCATCAAGGTTCGCCCAAAACTAAGCGCTGAGGTTAAAAGATTAGCAGAACTTGGCGACTTCTCAGAAAATGCTGAATATCAACTCGCAAAAGGAAAACTCCGAGGACTCAACAATCGAGCCGAGAATATCAAATTCCGAATCGATCACGCCAAAATCATCAAACCAAATAACGACACCTCACGAGTTTCCCTAGGGCATTTTGTTACAATAAAAAAAGGCGGAATCGAAAAAACATACCAAATCTTAGGTTCATTTGAAACTAATCCAACAACAGGCTCAATTTCCGACTCATCCCCTCTTGGTTCAAAACTACTTAACAAAAAAGTCGGCGACAGTTTCTCCCTAATCATCAACGACAAATCAACTACTATAAAAATTACAAATATAAAGTCCTAAGTTTGGAAATTTGCGATTCATTTGGAAATTGTTTGGAAATTGGAATTTGAAACTTGGAAATTTGCGATTCATTTGTTTGGAAATTGGCCCGCCTGCAACGCTATGCATAGCAATTGCGGGCAGGAATTTGTTATTTGGAAATTTATCCCGGTGGGGTGGCTGAGTTGGTCGAAGGCGACGGTTTCGAAAACCGTTGTGCCCTAACAGGTACCGTGGGTTCGAATCCCACCCCCACCGCCATTACGATAACTAATTGATAACAATATCAATTTTTTTATTTGCTAAATTGAGCTGAGTATTAACAAAAACTTAATACTATAGTAATATCACAAATTCCACTACAACTCACAGAAAGGAGAGGTAAATATGGTTTATTGCACGCATATTCGCGATTTATCGAATAATCATGTTGCGCATGAAATTATTGCACGACTCGAAAGAGCAAAACTATCAGCCAATGAACTAGCTAAAGAGATCACGAAGCTTTACAACAAATATCCTTCCAGACAAATCATTCCGAACTGGATTGATTCCGGTAAAAGCATTATTGCTACGATCAAAAATTGTCTTCGTGATGGATTAATTCTGCAAGGCAAAAACGATCTTCTATCAATCTCAACAGTTGGCAAAGACGCTTTAAGAGAACTAGACTTGATTCGATCAAGTTCTGGAGGTCACACTCCCAGGTCCAGGCGTTATTGCTATCTATCGGGAAACCTATTCTAAACACAAAAGACAGTTGAAACAACTGTCCTTTTTTTATTCTCAATTTTTCCTATCCCATTGAGAGTGCTCCATGTTTACACGCATTCACACATAACCCACAATCCAAACACTTACCCTCATCAATCTTTACAACATCCTCTCTGGTTATCGCCTGCACAGGACACGCCTCAACGCACCCAACACACGCACCACCACAACTACACGACTGACACGCCCCATCCTTCCAACAACATTTCTCGTAGTCAATTTTTATCATAATTTATTTTACATTTAGTTAATTTCAGCTCCTGATAAACTTCTATTAATAGTGCTTAACGCTGGCAAATCCTTCCATTCTTTCCTATGTATATACTTAGCCCTTTTCACATCAGCCCGCAACGGCAATATCGTTTTATCAGTCCATTTCGCAAACCAAACTATAGTCGGCCTTTTTGAAAGCTCGCGATCAACTTTAGCAAACTTCTTATCCATCTTTTCCTCAACTTCATTAAATCCTTGACCAACTCGATCCATTATTCGATCTTCGGAAACATCTAGGTCCTTTTTCGTAGCAAAACGCTTCAACTCGCTTGCTAACTCATTTTTCAAATCATCCTTCGTTGCATAGATCTTAAACTTCTCATCAAATTTCTCATTGAATTTTGCTTCAAGCTTTTCTTCTAACTTTTCTTCTAGCTTTTCGTCCAACAATATCCCAAACATGTCTCTTAATTGTAACAATTCTCTTTTCGTCATACTTATATTTTATATTATTTATTTCAATTCGTCAAAAATAACTACTTCACCGTTTTCATACTCACCAATTTCCAATCCATCGTACACAAAATGATCATTTTTTTGATAAAACCACATTGAAAATTTATTATCAATCACCAATAAAAACCCCCTACTACTAGCCCCTAACGGAAAAATATCAATTCTTTTATTCTCAAATAATTCAAATGAGCAATCAATTAATTTATTCTCAAGACCTATATCCCCCATAACCAACCTGAAAAATAGTCTATGAGAAAATCTCAAAGCAAGCCTATGATGCCAAGGAATAGGCAAATTCTTTATTTCTTTTAATTTGGGATCATCTAAATTCAATTCTTCCATAATCTTTATTACTACTTATTTAATCACATTAAACCATCCTACCAAAATAATTCTATAAAAATGTTGTCCCCACTCGACAGATTTCATTCTTTTTCTAATTCTTCAAGCCAAATAAGTGATAATTATGTTCAAAGATCTCGTCAAAAACAAAACTACCCACTTCAAAATATGAAGTGAGTAGTTCATGGCTCTGCGAGTCGGACTCGAACCGACGACCTACTGGTTAACAGCCAGTTGCTCTACCAACTGAGCTATCGCAGAATAATACAAATTAATTATCTGAGCTTGCCCCGTACTCGAGGAACGAGTAGTTCGGGGCTATCGCAGAATAATACAAATTAATTATCTGAGCTTGCCCCGTACTCGAGGAACGAGTAGTTCGGGGCTATCGCAGAATAATACAAATTAATTATCTGAGCTTGCCCCGTACTCGAGGAATGAGTAGTTCGGGGCTATCGCAGAACAATTTATATTAATTTCTGTAATAAAATACTATCACAAAATAAAAACAATTGCAAGTAGTAAATCTATGAATAATGCGTTACAAATTGTAATAATACCTAAAAATTAATAAAATATAGTCATACAATTAACCTTAAAGCGACCCACTAGTCACTTTTTTCATTATCTCCCTATGCTATTGACAAACTTCTAAAAGTTTGCTATAATGGGGGTATTGTAAATTCTCTCACAGGTTTGGTGCTTAAAGTTTTACTTTAATGCTACCCGTACTAAAAAGTAATTTTTAGTCTTTATGCCCTGTTTGGAGATAAGGTCGCTTACAATTTTATAAACCATAAAGACTAATGTTACTTTATTATGAGTACTAAACTATTTGTTGGTAGTATCTCTTGGAACACAACTGATGAAATGCTAAAAGAACACTTCTCACAAGCTGGTGAGGTTGCTTCAGCTAACATCGTTACAGACAGAGAAACTGGCCGATCACGAGGATTTGGATTCGTAGAATTTGCTAATGAAGCAGATGCACAAAAAGCTATCGAAATGTTCAATGAAAAAGAACTTGACGGTAGAACTATTTTTGTCAACGAAGCTAAACCACGAGAAGAAAACTAAAAAATTCTTCAATACAAAAAACTCCACGCAAGTGGAGTTTTTATTATCCTATTTTTTGTTATATACTTTCAAGCTACGATTTACCGAGAAGGTTAACAGGTTAACCGATTAACTGCGATTTATTCTTAATAGTCCCTCAACTTCTCAATACCCGGAAACTGCTGAATTTTCTCCAGCGCCTTCGCCTCAATCTGTCGAATACGCTCACGAGTAACATCAAACTCCTGTCCAACCTCTTCAAGTGTATGAGACACTCCATCAGTCAACCCAAATCTCATCTCAAGAATCTTCTGCTCACGAGGTGACAGATCCCGAATGATCTCCATTACATAATCTTTAAGCAACCTTAGAGCCGCACTTCGATCAGGACTAACATTCTTCACGTCCTCAATAAAGTCTTCCAGAGTACTATCCTCATCATCATCCCCTACTGAAGTCTCAAGTGAAATAGTTTCCTGAGAAATCTTCATAATGTATCGAACCTTATCAAGTTCCTCATCCATCTCAGCTGCAATTTCTTCAGCCATTGGCTCACGCCCGAGATCCTGAATAAGTCGTCTCTCAATCTGATGAAACTTATTGATTGTCTCAACCATATGAACTGGAATTCGAATCGTTCTAGACTGATCAGCCAGAGCTCTTGTAATAGCTTGCCGAATCCACCACGTAGCGTAAGTTGAAAACTTATACCCTTTTCTATATTCAAACTTCTCTACTGCTCGAAATAAGCCAATGTTACCCTCTTGAATCAAATCAAGCAGAGACAGACTCTTTCCTACAAACTTCTTTGCAATAGATACGACCAGACGCAAATTTGCGCGAATAAGCATGTGCTCAGCCTCACGATCACATCTTTCTTTTCTTTTTGATAATGACAACTCTTCTTCCCCTGTTAACAATGGAACTTTACCAATCTCTCGCAAATACATCTGGATAGAGTCAGCGCTAAGCTCTGGAATTTCCATCCTAGATTTTTCATCCTGGGTAATTCCAACTTTACTAAGTGCCTTTTCTCGATCTTCTCGTCTACCAAGAATTCCACCTTTAACCTCAACAATCTGAATACCAAGACTATCAATGTCATCTAGAAATTCCTCATAAATTGGAACATAATCCTCTACTTCAACAAAAATAATACTAACTTCCTGCTCATTGAGGAAACCTCTCATCTTACCTTTGTGTATTAAATTTTTTATAATCTCACTCACCGGTGGTTCTGATTTTTTTCTTTTCACAGGAACCGGCTTTTTTCTCTGTACAATTCTTGCACCTGATTTCTTTGGTGCTTTTTTAACCGCCTTTGTTTTTTTAACGGTTTTTGAAGTTTTTTTCTTTGAAACAGTTTTTGCAACTGCTTTTTTTGTAGCTCGCTTAATTGTTGGTTTTTTACGTGGAGCCATAATGGGTATTTAGATCTATAATGAAATAATTTACTTTTTACTTTTCTTTACTCCTCCCCTTTGTCATCTCGACCAACGCGGAGAGATCTGTAGAGCGAAGCGTCTGCGATTCACTGCGACTCGCTTCGATTTACTCCGATTTACATCGATTTACATCGATTTACTTCAATTTCGACAATTGCTCCGAATAACTCTGTATATTTTTTATAATATTCACAAGTTCATCTGTATTTCCATTTTTCTCTGCAATCTGCATCGTGCTACTCAGCGCCTTGATCTTACTATTAAAGAAACTAATTTTCTGATACTTGATCAAATTAATAAGTTCCTCTTGCAAATCCGCATCAGAGAAATTCTCATAAATTTTACTAATATAAATATCAAGACTACTAAAATAGTCCTTATCAATTGACAAGTTTTTGCTTTCTAAACATTTAATTAATTCTTGTTTAGATTTATCTTCAATCTCATTGTAACAAATTATTAATGCCTTGTAAAGCTCACGCAAATTCTCAATGTGGATCATTTCTGGCGTATAATATTCCTGACAATACCCGATTAGCTCAGGATGATTGATGATAATAGAAACAATACGCTCAAGATTAACCTGATCGATACTTTTCTCTTCTCTTTTTACTTCATTTGCATCCTTTTTAGGCTCCGCAACCTTCACTTTCTTAACTTTTCCAATAGCTTCATTCAGAACTGTCGTATCAACGTCCAACCTCACAGCCAATTCTTTTAACCAATAATCTCTCTCAATCGAATTTGATATTTTAACTAGTTCCGTTAATAATGTTTTAACAGCCTCTTTCTTTTTATGAACCTCCGACAACGCCTCTTCAGTTAAATATTTATTAATATAATACTGCATCGGATGAACTCCACCCTGAATTGATTTAACCCAATCATCCTTACTATTCTGCAAACACTCATCAGGATCCTTACCACTAACGAGCGTCATCACCTTAATATTCATTTCCTGCTGATAAAGCAGATCAATACTCCGATTAGTCGCCCTCTGTCCAGCCTCATCACCATCCAAACACAAAAGAACGTTACCAGTGTATCTTTTCAAAAGCGTTATTTGATCTGGAGTCAGAGCAGTGCCACTACATGCTACAACATTCTTAAATCCTGCCTGATGACAAGCAATCACATCCATATTCCCCTCAACCACAACAGCATAACCCTGCTTCTTAATGAATTGCTTTGCCTTGTCCAACCCAAAGATCACTCGTCCTTTATAATAAATAGGAGTTTCAGGTGAATTAATATATTTCGCCATCTCATCATCCTTCATTGCCCGAGCTGTAAACCCAATTGTGTTTCCATGAATATCCTGAATCGGAAAAATCACTCGATCTCGAAATCTGTCATAATAATCACTTCCCTTCTCCTTTTTAATAACAAGCCCAGCCGTGAATATTTCATTCTCACTAAATCCTTTTCCTTTCAAGAAATTAAAAGTACTATCCCAACTATCTTGAGCATATCCGATTTTAAAATCATGAATCGTACTATCAGTTAATCCTCTCTTCTCTTTCACATACAGAAAGGCCTTCTTCCCAACATCCTTCTGAAAATCAGCCTGCCACTTCTCCGAAATCAACTTTACAATATCTAGCAACCTATTTTTTATACTACTAGTTCTCGAATCAAACTCCTTTAATTGAACACCCGATTTCTGAGCCAGAAGCTTAAGAGCTTCCGGAAACTCAAGCCCCTCCATCTTTTGCAGAAAAGTAAAAATATCCCCATGCTCACTACAACCAAAACAATGAAAATTCTGCCTCTCTTCACTAACAAAAAAAGACGGTGTTTTCTCATTATGAAAAGGACAACACCCTTTATAGTTAATGCCAGCTTTCTTGAGAGGCAAATACTCCCCAATCAAACCAACAATATTTATCTTCTGTTTTATCTCTTCTATTGGATCCACAGTGTTATATATTAATAGTCAAAAATCCAAAGTCCAAAGCCCGCCTGCAACGCTATGCGTAGACATTGCGGGCAGGTCAAAGTCTAAAGTATTTTTCTATCCGTATATCCGTACTAATCCGTAATCCGTATACAAAAAGTTAAAAATCACCCTCTTATCCCCTAAACAATTTACCATATTCTCAACTTAATGTTATAATACTTCATATAAAAACACAAATCAACTAAACTCTATGAAAGAGAAAGAAATCCCAAAAAATTTCAAAGAACTGACCAAAGGCAAAAAACCGAACGAACTACCAGAAATGCCAAAAGATCATTTCACCTTTGGTCAAAGAGCTGCCGACAGAATGGCTATCATGGCAGGTAGCTGGACATTTATTCTAGCCGTCCTAGGCTATATTGCCGTCTGGATAACCTTAAATATTGTCGGACTTGTCTTTGTCTGGGATCCATGGCCATTTATCATATTAAACCTAACTCTTTCATGTCTCGCAGCACTCCAGGCCCCAGTAATTCTAATGAGCCAAAACAGACAAGGAGAAAAAGACAGATTAAACCAACGATATGACTACCTAGTAGACAGAAAAACCAGCCGAGACGTCAGCCAAATCCAAAAACAACTAGTCTCAATAAAAAACAAACTCGACAAAATGGACTGCAAGATGAAATAAAAAACCTCAATACAAAAAGACCGCTATCTCTAGCGGTGCTTTTTTATTTCATCACAAAATTTACTTACAACTACTCAGTAAAACTTGGCAAATCCTCAACGTCCATTTCATTTATATTACTTTTCAACTTTTCCAAATCACTCTCTGTAATTCCTATGTCATTTTCAACATCCTCATTTTCTTGTACGTCCTCAGTATTCTCATCTAATTCAGCGTCCATCGCATCGTCCACAATAGAATCGTCCTGATTTGCTGTGCAACCAGAGAGCATTACTGCAAAGATAATTATAAATAACAAATAAATTGTTTTTTTCATATATAATATTTATTTAAGTTCTATTTCTACTTTCTCTCCTCGCAGACCTTGAGCAGAGTCGAAAGGCTCTTTTTTCTCTTCTAGTATCAACTTAAAACTCTCAATTAGTAACTGATTTGCACTTAATAAACTATTTCTAGCATTTCTAATTTCTACATTTCCATTTGTAAAATTTTTCAATGGCTGACCAGGTACTTTTACTTTTTCATAATATCCATTTGCTACCTTAACATGCTCAAGCGCTTCACTCAATTTTGTCTTAGCCTCATCTAACTTAGAAATTATCCCAGCACTATCTTCAATGTCCTCAGTTGCCTCTCTAAGTTTATTCTCATAATCAACACCAACACTAATTAATCTGTACCCAACCTCAACCCAAGCCAAACCAGAGTTTCTAGCAACATCAGTCAAAAGATCAAGATAAGAACCAATCATTTTTATAAACACAACTCCAAGCTCTATCCTATTATCAATTTCAGATACTTCCTTTTGCAATCCTTCAACTTTTAACTGATTCTTTTCTACATCATCTAAAATTTTTCTTTGCAGTTCACTTGAAACCTGACTATTATTCTCAGCTTTCACTTTTTGCCAAATTAACCAATAGTCAACTTCATCAAGCACCGCTGCCAACAGCTCTCTACCAGTTTTGATTACTTCCTGATTGTTTTCCTCACTTGAATCATCTTTGTAAGTGTTTTTTGCTGTCAAATGAATCTCTTCTTTCGCAACTCGAGCTTTCATCCCAGCAAGCCAATCTTGCTTTGCAGAAGAATCCGAAATTGCCAAAGCATTGGAAGTTTGCAAACAAAAAACCCCAAGCAAAACAATAATTAATATTTTTTTCATATATGAAGAAATGACCGAGTTTTCAAATAATAAATCAATCACCTCCAACCTTAATTTATTACAAAACAACCCTAATCATCACTTAATTCTGTTACTGCTTTTCCCTTAGCAAAATAGCCCTCAGTTACGCTTATTACGACACCATCCACTGGAATTACTGTCCCATTAGCCTTTGCTTCTATAATTACATCATTTGATTTTTTTGGACTTATCCCCTCAGCCACAGAAAGAGTTATATGCGGATTTTCATTTCCCGACTTCGAACATTCAACAATAATTGCATCAACCTCCTCATTCGTAACCCTCCCAATAACCTTTATCTCCTGCTTCTTCCCAACTTCAATTCCCTCCAAACCATCCTTCGGCTTAAACTCAATCGTCACATGATGATAAAACTTTTTTGAATGAACTGGCTCAAACTCCTTCTCCAACCCTCCCTGATCATCCACAAACAACCCAGTATAAATTACTTTCAGTTTCTTTTTCTCCTGCTTATTTTCTGAACTAGCTTCCAAATTTTCAGTCATACTATTTGCATTAATTTTATTATTTCGAATTATTACTTATATCTTCCATGCACCACAAAGGGGTCTGGGGTGAAAACTGTCTGAGCGTTCACCAATTGTCCCCACCTCTCGGCCGTGAGCTCGAGGCCGAACGGCGAAAGCCGCTAAATAGTATAGCGAGTTTTTTTACCCCAGCGCTTTTTGTTACTTTTTGGCGGCAAAAAGTAAAAAGAACAACCAGCACTTAAAAATAACAAACTATCAAAATTTTTCATTCTTCAATTAAGCGCTTGCCCCGTACTCAATTATGTAATAAATTGTAGTTCGGGGACTATCCTTCCCCTTCGGGACACCCCCGTTCGGGTCTGAGCCTCAGGGTCGAAGACCGGGTTAAAACCACGGGGCTAGGTTCTACATATTTCGCTCAAGCCCACTAAACCTACTTCGCTCTAGTTTTACAGAGCTTCGAAGGTCAAGAGGGGCTAACAGGATTACTTTTAACTTAACTTTTATCTTTGGACTGTAACTTTCACTTTTATTTTTTATCTTTAACTAAGCGATTATAGATCCCCGCAATAACCTCCGTAATCCTCCTCGCCTCATCCTCAACCGCCGTCCCCTCATAATCGCCACTATGAGCATGCCCAACACCATAACTCTCCTGTTTCTGATCCAAATGAAGATCAACCTCAAAATAAGTGTCATGCTCCTTGAGATAAACATGAAACCGCGGATAATTACCACCAGATAACTTTCTAGTATAACTAACTTTATTATATTTAACGTCATGCCACTCCCCATAACTACACTTTCGTATCAAATCACGAGGTTGCACGTTTTTTAATGGAAATTTGAATCGCATATTTGTTTAGCTGTTAGCTATTAGCTTTTAACTTTTAGACAATTAAGTAAATTAAAAACACACGAAGAAGGTTTAAATTATTCATTCTTTTCCCCATAGCTTTAGCTCGGAATACAAAGAACATTTAAACTATATTTACATCAATATTTTACATTATATACTTGATCTTGACAAATTAATTCAAATTTAGTACAATACTTTATCCCATGTGGGGAACAACAATCAAAAGGAGAAACAAGTGGAAGACAATCAATTTCGCGGAGAACCACCCGAAAACAATTTTGAAGACGAAGATGAACATAACAATAAACGGTCAAAAAAGAAAACATCTAAAATTGGCACATTTATGATAATTTGGTTTCTGATATGCCTTTCTATTCCTATTCTTTATTTTGTCCGTGGTAACTTCGTCGACAAAGAAAAAGGAATTCGCGCAGCAGAAATTCACGGATTCACAAATATTAAAGTCGTAGATCATGAATGGTTCCTGGTTCTCTTTAACGGTTGTGACGTTACAGACGCCGCCAGAATCGTTATGACAGCAACCAATTCGCAAAATCAAGAAGTTGACATTTATGCCTGCTCCGGCTGGCCATTCAAAGGCGCTACAATTCGCACAGACTAACCATCAAGCTAGATAAAATATCTAGCTTTTTTATTTTTATATTACTATTGACAAATCAATCAATGCATAGTATACTGCTACATCACAAGAAAACATAAGGAAGGAGGTTCTAAATGAGCCAAGGCTTTTTCTAAAAAAATGATCGCTAGATTGAAAAGTAATAAGGACGAAGAGCATTTCGATTCTGAAGATGAAAAGGTAGCCTTCATTATGGCAGTCTTTAATCCAGAAGCAGGAATCATCGTCTTTGCATTTTATCTTCTGTTCATCAATTTCAAAATCATTTCAGTCATCACTTTTCTACTAACAACTCTTTCTGCTCTATGTCTATATCTATATGGAATCGCTAGCCATGAATCAATCTTTTTCGCACTAATTCTATCATTCATCATTTCCTGCATCTATATCTTCATCCGTTGGATGATCGCTGATCACTGGTTCGATTAAACATCAAATTCCCCGCGACTCAAACCTGAGTCGTTTTTTATTTTCTCTTTTCAATAAACCTTTTCTTAAAGAACGATATCGTCAAAGTCGACAACAAAAATCCCACAGTCGGCACAATCGGATTCACAAACGGTCTCGACAGATCAGCCACCAGAAAAAACAAAACTATCACAACATACGTCAACACCGCAATCAAAATTCTTCGTGGCCAACTAGTCTCCCACATTTTATCCATCTCAACTCTCTGATTTCTCTTCTCAATTTTTAATACTCTTTCTTGTATATCCATAAACTAATTTTTATTGTTTATTATTTTTCGCATTTTTGATTTTTCGCATTTTCGTATTTTCTAAATTCTATCCGGATAATCAGTAATAATCCCATCAACCTTCCTTTTCTTCAACAACTTAAGCGTAGTCTTCCTCTTCGCCCCCCAAACATTAACCTTAAAACCCTTATCCTGCATCTTTTTCACAAACCTCTTCGTTGCAATATGATAAGCAGGATGCACACAGTCAGCATTACACTTCTTCGCCTGATAAAGAATAACATGCCTGTGAAACGGAAAAAACAACACCGACAAAAATGCAAACACAGCTGCCAAAAATTTATTACTAATTGCTCTATGCAATAATCCAGTTTCAACTTCAGGCAATCTTTTCTTAATCCGAAGCAACAACCCTACATAATTCGAACTAACCATAACCTGCTTCTGCATCTTTCGCGATTTAATCAATTTACACAAAGCCTGCGCCCCTCTTTTTGATTTTACATCAATATTAAACTTTACCTTACCCTTAAAATGATCTAAAACCTCCGACAACCTCGGAATTGGTTCATCATTCGCTCTATTTCGTATCTTATTAATCTCATCCATTGTCATCTTCTTTATCTTACCTCGCCCAATAGCCGTCCTCCCAAATTTATAATCATGATGAATAACTAAATGATTATCTTTTGTTAAATGCACATCAAGCTCAATATAGTCCACCCCAAGGTCGACTGCTTTCTCAAACGCTTCCATTGTATTCTCAGGAGCATGACCACGAGCTCCGCGATGCCCCATTTTTATTACCATAATATGTACATATTAACTAAAAAATTTATCATAAAATTCATCTTCATTAGCTTTCCCTGACTCCGCTATCCACTCGAGCCATTCACCGTATTCATCATCTTCATTAATTTTTGCGAACTGCTTCATTTTTTTCCATTCGGTATATTCAGGAGACTCCCGAAACTTTTGCCAAGCTTCCCAATTATTTTGATCTTCCATCCATGATTCATCATCATAATCTCGAGCAGAATGATCCATTGCTTTTGCAACTGATAAATAACTCAATGTAGATTGGCAATAACTAAAATATGCTAAATTCTTTAGAAAACTAACCGAATCTTCCTTAAATTCAGGACGTTTTTTAAAAATTGGCCACAATTTTCTTAACGCAAACAAACTAGCCTCTCGTTCTCTTCTCAATTTTTCAGCCTGCTGCGCTTCTCGAATATCTTTCCCTTCAACATAATCTTCTCTACCCATTTCCTTTAATTTTTGAAAATCTTTCACATGACCAACTTCATGCAATATAACTGACATTGCTCCAATACTCGCTAAATCATCATCAAACAAAATTATTTTTTCTTCATATATCAATGTTCCTTGATGTGTTTTTGCCTTTGGATTAAACACCAATCGAAATCCATCTGGAAGATAATCAAAAATATTAATTTCAATCCCAGCGACTTTATAATTCAATTGATCAATAGCAATCCATTCAGAAAAATCTTCTTTTCTTTTCTTCGTTTTTGCTTCTATTTTAATTATTTCTTTCGCTCTTTCATCCATTTTAATTCTCGAAAAACTCATTTCAAAATCTTCAGATTTTACTTCACTCAAATTAGCCGAGTAATCAGTTTTTGCTAATGGACTAAATACACTATTTAACATTTTCTTGTATCCAACTTTATCAGAATACTCACCTGCCTCAGTTGAAACCTGGCGAGCTTCTTGTAATATTTTAGTAACATTCATTGGTTGTTCTGACATATTTCTAAACTAATTATTAAATTTTCATATTTTTGCCCACATACAATATATATCAACAATTTTACACTCAAAAACTCAATTCATCTAACTACTAACCATAAGTATCTCAAACTATTATACCAAATCAACCAAATTTACGCCAACATTGACAAATTTCATTTTATATGCTATCATATTATATCATAACAAACGGAGGAAAAAATGAGCAAATTCACACGTCTCAAAAACTGTCACGAAAATTGCTGTGCATGTTGTTTGATGTTTGAGTTTCCACCAATGGAAATTCCAGGTATGCCAGAAGGTAAACCTGCTGGCACAAGATGCATCAATCTAACATCCAATAATCTCTGCAAACTACATGGCTCGAAAGATAAACCGCCTGTCTACACATCTTTCGTCCAAAAATTGAACCTTGCGGAAATAGTACCATTGATGCGCTATTTAATATTGCAATTATTCAAATGAAAATACTGTTAAGGGATTTCAAACAACAACAGAACGAGGAAGGAACATAAAATGGCAAAATCCAACAAGAAAAGATCGAAAAAGAAAGGAACTTTTGAAGACACAGTTGATTTTCTAAAAAGTCTTGGCTACGAGGGAGAGTACATTGGAGAAAATGATACGCTATCCTTTCTAATCAAAACAGATAACCTCATTATCTCAATTTTTAATCGCAACTACCCCCATTCCAAACTTGCCGACAAAATTGTCGCCGATCAGAAATCAAATTTTGACAAATGGCAAGATGCTTACTACTTTGTAGAATTTCCCACGTCAACAAGACAACGTGAAGCAATTCACGAGCAACTCAAGGAAATTTGCAATCCATATCACACAAAAAGATCAAGCAAGTATTTCGAATACTTCAACCGCTAAACAATTTGGCGGTTTTCTATTACAAATTTTCTCAAAACAAAAACGTCAATCAAAAATTAACGTTTTATATATATCATTCTAATGATAACTTCGTTTTTTCATTTCTACAAATTTCCCTTCAATTTCTTCAAGTAATTTAGAAATACTAGAGCCTGTTACAAAATCAATAGACAACGCCTTGAGATTAAGAAACTTTACTGCTTTTATCTCCCTAATCTTTTCTAACTCCATCACAATATCATCAACTAAAATCCCACTATCACGACCACTGTCAGTTGGTGGAATCAAATCAGACTTAAAATTAACAAATATTGAAGTTGGAGCTCCTTTGTTAATACCGCGATGAAATGAAGCTGACGCAATAAACTCATACTCAACTGGCACATCAATTTTATCCGTTAAATTTGTAGTATTCTCTAACATGTTTGTTGTCATATATTTTTTATATTAATTAAAACTTAATCATTTACAATCTCCTCCTTATCAATCCCATCAAGACCAAGCTCCCAGAGATCACTCCCCCTTTTCCAAACTTTCCAACCACCTTGCCACTTTTCATTCCAAACTTGATCCTCTTTGAGTTGTCCCTTCACCGGGATACAACCCTTATTTGAAACATCAAACCGGTGCCAACCATCCTTTAATTTAATTTCCGTAATAGTATGGCTACTCTTCCCATCAACTCTGATTAATTTAACAAGCCTTCCATCTATCCCAAGCGCCTTGCAAACTGTCAAAAAAACTAAAGCCAAATCAGAACACGCCTTCCCACGATAAACATAACCATCCTGAATTATTTCACTCGCAGTTCGCTTCCACTGAATACTGTCAGCATGCTCACGAGTCTCCTCATTATACTCCCTAAACTCAATTGAATTATGAATATGCTTTAATAATTTAATCAAATCATCCTGCGTCTCAACCTTCATTTCCCCCAAAAAATCTAACACATATTTATCCACCTCAACTTGTGATTTTTGTTTTTCTCTATCAAATAATTCACTTTTCATAATACTTATAAATTTACTTAATTTTAGTCAAATTACACTCACAATATTGACAATTCAATAAAACTATGTTAATCTACACTATTACAGTTATTTTACAACATTTTCACAAACAATACAAAGGAACAACTAATGACGCTACATCTTTCCGCATCAAAACTTGCAACTGTTATCATGAGCCAGCCTGATGGTATTATCGGCTATGCTGATAAACGAAAAATTCCATTTGTGACCGATGACGATCGAATTTTAGTATGTCTAGCAGACAAAGGTGAATGCAGAGGAAATTCTCGATACTACAGCTCCGCTCTTGGGGACAATACTGATGATTGGGATTACCCTCAGGTTGGTCCAAACTGTAATAGAGTATGCCCCCATCGTCTAGAAGTAACGCAGAGTGATGATCCCGAAGCAAAGAAACACAGTCCATTCAATCCAAGCGGATTCAAATGGTTAAAAAATCCTACTGATGCATGCCAAAACAAAGCAAATTCCAAAATTCACGAATCAAAACAATGTCCTCAGTGTTCTCTCCCCAAACCCAAACCAAATGACAATTGGTTAGATGTCAAAGCTATTGAACGTGCAAGTAGAAATAAGTTCAAATCAATTCCAGTTGAATTTGATCGCCCTCGCACAGAAACAGCATCGACAACAGAATTCACTAAAAAAGTGATAAAAATTCTTCACAAAAAACAGAAAAGAAGGAGAACAACATGACTCAACCTGCAACTGAACTTGACGTAGATGATCAAGGTTTACCATTTGCCGACTATCCTAACTGTCCATTCATCGATTGCGATAAATCAGTCGGGATCAGTCGTAACACACCCAGAGTGTTAGGAATGCAAAAACAAATCAAGAATTCCGACAAGTGGTACTGTCACTGCTGTGGTCGAACATTTAACAGATAAAAGATCTCTTTCAAACATAAGAAAATCAGTCCCTATTTCAAAACCACACAACGAAAGGAACAATCAAGATGTCAGGAAATTGGACAAAGGATCTCGCTGAAGGTATTGATAATGCACTCCAGAAACTCGCACCCTGCAAAGTCGCTGTTCATAGCACCTACCAAGTCGAAATGGGTAAAAGTGCGGCACAACGCATGGCACCACAATGGAATGCCAAAGCAGAAGACGTAACATTTGAAATGATTGAAAAAGAAGATCGTGAAACATACCCAGTTGGTACCATCCTCGACTAACAAGGAAGGAACAATCACAAATGACAACAAACTAGTTGTCATTTTCTTTTTTTAAACTTCTTCCCAAACAAAATACGTACTTTTATCTTCCTGCTCTTCAATATATCCATCTAGATTGAATTGCTCTTCACTTAACGTACCTTTAAAATTATGTCTAATATATCGAGACCGAATCCCAGGGTAACTAGGTGAATCAAGTGTCTCCTCAGTTTTTTCCTGTTCTTCAAGCTCAATACTATCCGTTATTCCAAGTTCCTCCCAAATCCCTCGTATCATCGCCTCTTTTGGATTTTCCCCTGCTTTCATTTTTTCTTGTACCGCCCCCTTAAAATTCCTTCTCCGTTCTCGTCCATCCTTAAAAACTTGTTTTTCTTCCGTTAATCGATAAGTTTTTCCATCTTTTTTATAATAAGGGTAATACCTAAATTCAGCCACCAAAAGTTGTCTTTTGGATTAACTTAAATAATTCTTTTTCTCTATCATATATTTGCATATTTCGATGATTAAAATTCCAAACTATTTCAGCTACAAATAAATGTAAACAATTTCTTCTCATCCCTCCAATGCAACCAAGTTTGCGTTTCAATATCCCCCAAAAACCTTCAATATTGTTTGTGTGTATTTCACCACGAACATATTCATTTTGAAGATGATCAACATATTCGTGAGTATAGCCATATTTTGGTAACATTC